>OKFN01000006.1_pt1 | contig 115902 bp, 106 predicted proteins | sample 1614661 | NCBI WGS metagenome assembly OKFN01 (sample SAMN04436961, study PRJEB24849) | human gut metagenome | biome: human gut; feature: NICU; material: stool | host: Homo sapiens | place: USA: Saint Louis, MO | collected 2012-10-09 | reverse complement strand
CACTCAGGTGCTACCGGATACTCACCACGCCGCTACCATTTCAGTCTTCTAAACATCCCTGACCTCCCGCCGCTGCCCGAGTGGATGGTTTTCTTGCTCAATAACTCGAAGGTGTGGGTGCCCATCGTCATCGGTATCGCCTTCGGCGTGATATCCATGCGAAACCACAAAAAGTCCGAACGGCATAAGAGGCAATGGCAGGACGGCGGCGAAATCGGCGCGGAGGTCCACGATGACCATGACCAGTTCCTGCGCCTCGAGTCCGGCCAGGGCCGCATCATGATTGGTGAAGACGAGGACAACCTGGACATCGACCAGGTAGCCGAAGACGACTTTGCCATCTTCGTACCAGCTGGCAAGTGGCACAACTTCGTCAACAAGGGTTCCGAGCCGGCAAAGCTCTACTCCATCTACGCCGCACCGGAACACGTTAAGGGCACCGTCCACGAGACCAAGGAAGACGCGGACAACGATCCGAACGAGCAGCACTAATTGCGGCAGGCTTTAAAAACAACAATATGGCGGTCCAGAAGATGGACCGCCATTTTAATATTTAGCTATTGAGCTTTGAGTTCTCCAAGTACTACTTGATGAATGGGTTTACGATCTCCTGGGTGATATCAAGGGTGCCGTGCTCGATGTAGTACATTCCGAGGAACATGGCGGTGACCAGAACGAATGCGAAAAGCATGTTAGGGATCCACTGGACAAACACGGAAACCCAGCCGTCAGCCTTGTCACGTGCAGCTGCTTCGCGCTGTTCCTGTGCCTCGTATTCGTTCATAATCCGTTGTTTCCTTTCACTGCGCCTGAAACCGCTAGGCACACTCCGCCTAGCAAGAGAAATCACTGCGGATAACTTTAGCAGTAGATCGTTATGAATTCGTAGTTATCCACCGTTTTATTGACACCGAATTGGCAAGATTTACACTCCGGGGTCTTCATTGTTCTCTAAGGCCTCCACGAAGGCGTCCCTATCAGCGAACATACGGTTTATATCTGCCTCTGCGCCGACTATCCAGTGGCCCGATTCCTCGTCGAAAGTAATCGCGGCATCAGGATACTTGTCGAGGGCTTCCTCCATCGCAGCGGACTCCGCTTCAGAGGCAGTGCCATTCAGGTGCGACTCGGGATCTCCTAGCCCGTCTAGGACCGCAACGTTATAAATCGGGTACTGCGACTTGGGATGCTCAAAGAGCTCTTGCCCCATCATGGTGATTCCTCCCTTAGGTGGTGATTGCCCCACAAAAACTAAAGCAGATAAGAGCCTGCTGAGATAACTAATTCTTTTCATCCACGGTGCACCTGCCATGCAGCAGTTCGTCCGGAACGAAGCCGTCATACCCAGGCACGTTGTTGACTGCGAGAATTCCCTGGAAGAAATTAACAAGGGATGGAATGTCCTTCTCGTTGAGATGGTCAAAGACTATGCGGCGCACAGACTCTACGTGTTCGGGCACGGCGCGTTCAAGACGCTCAAGGCCCTCATCGGTAATACGAACGATGACGCCTCGCGCATCACCGACGCTCTTGGACTTTGTGACCAAACCACGCTTTTCCATACGCGTTACTTGGTGGGAGGTACGTGAACGGTCCCACTCCAAGTCCGCGCAAAGCTCACGCAAACGCAGCTCATTGCCTTCTGCCTCGGAAAGTGCAACGAGAACGGCGAACTCTGACATTGAGACCTCACCCCCAGCCATGAGGGTTTCCTCCATGCCGCGGTTAATCTTGCGAATAGAACCGAGGATGAGGCGCCACAGCTCTTGCTCTTCTTCGTTTAGCCACCGAGTTTCTGTAGTCATGTCAACAACTTTACACATTCGTTTAGGTATTAGAAAGCTATCCCTTTAACGCTTCTATATCCAGTTCTACCCTGCTGGGTACACGTGCATATCGCTGTGGCATGCATGTTAACACCAATACTTGGGAGTGCTTGGCCACTTGAGCAAACAACGTGGCCATAAGGTTGAGTCGAGTCGAGTCGGTAGATCCAAGAGCATCGTCAACAATAACGGGTACTCCGTCATCTTGCACCAATCCCGCTATTGCAAAGCGCGTAAGAATGGCCATCTGTTCCTTGGCCCCGCCCGAGAGGGAACCAAGATCTACGGTCTGACCATCGCGGCTGCGCGCCGTGACCACAAGCTCCTCAGAAAGTTCGAAATCCACGTCGCCACCGAAAACCTTACGGGCGAGCCCGTTGAGCTTGGTGACGAAGGGTTGCGCGTAGCGCTGACGTGCCGCATCGCGGTGCGTGAGCAAGAGCTCCCGCAGGTATCGCGCTGCGTTGGCACGCTTTTCCACCGCGGCCAGCACTTCCCGAGCAATCTCCAGTTCTGCGTTCGCAGATTCGAGCCGTTCCGCCACGCCCGAGTGCATCTCGATGCGGCCGGAGTATTCACGCATATCACCATCCGCATCGTGCACGGTGTTGTGCAGGCTCCGGACCTCTTCCTTAACCCCCTCATAAAGCGCAAACACAGTATCGACGTCCACGGCGCTAAGTTCGGCCAAGACTCCGCGTTGCCGGGTGAGCTTCTCCTCCGCCGCTGCAACCGCAGAGTCCAGCGCCGCGTCCGTTGCCACTTCCCTAGCCTTCTGCAGCGCTGCGTCGGCTGAATCATGATGTTCGACGGCCGCCTCATGACGAGCCTGGGCACCGGCCAACACCGCTGCTGTCGAACTCTCCCGGTACGGAGCAAGTTCCTTCTCAGCGCCGGTTACAGCAACGCGTGCGGCCTCCTCTGCTGCCTCCGCATCCACCAAAGAAACTTGGTCCTGCTCGCCCTGTTCCTCCAGCTCTGCTACCCCTTCAAAGCTGTCCGCTTGGGCCGCATATCGGGCTTCTAGCTCGCCCAAATCATCGGCGCCAAGAGCAGCCTTAAGCTCCCGCTGTGCCTGCTCCACGGCACTGCGCAAACGCTGGTACTCGTCGTTTTTCGCGCGGGCTTCCTCGACCGACTCGCAGCCGGCCGCATCCAAAAGTTCCGCGAGCCGAGCCCGCACATGTTGCAGAGTATCTTCTGATGCCTCACCTGCACCAGCTTGATACGTCGCGCGCAACGCGCCGAACTCGAAGGCCGTTCCGTCGCGCAGCTGAACGGTGTCGTCGCTGGCGTCGGCAGAAGGCACAGTTCGCTCTTCACCGTCGACGACGAAGGCGCCCTCACCGCTAAACACGAGCTTGGCAGCGGCAGCGGCGTGAACCCGTTCCTGGACGGTTACCTCAGTGGCTGCTTGTTCAAGCGCGCGCAGATCGCCCACCTCAGGCGCCTCGGCAAATTGGCTGCGGCGGCGCTTGAGCTCAGCGTCGAGTTCCTTTAGCCCCGCAAGGCGCTGCCCCAACGCTTCCCACTGCTTTTTCTCATGGAAGCGGCGCGCAAGCTGCAGTTGCTTGCGGGCAGCTTCATAAGACTTCTGTGCCTCGGCGAGCTTGCCTGCAAGCTGCTCACGGACTTCCTCTTCCTGCGCGGTGCTCAGTTTAAGCTCCTCGACCTTGGCCGCCAAGGCCTCGACTGCCTCTGCTGCGCTTGCCACGTCCTGTGCCATCGCGCGGCGCCGCTCCACGGCCTCGCGTGCAGTCTCCAGTTCCGCCTCGACACGGGAAAGCTCTGCTTTTTGAGCCTCGATCTTCTCCAGTGCTGCTCTAGCCTCCGCGACCTCAGTTTCGCGCTGGGCGAGTTCTGTCTCAGCGGCCGGCAAAGCCTGCTCAGCCTCCGCCTTGGCTTGCTGGGCAGCTTCGTGTTTGATCACGACGTCGTCAAGTTGGCGTAATGCCTGCTCTGCATCTTGTTGCACAGATTCGGCCTCGCTCACCCGGGTCTGCGCGTCCTTGTATTCCTTGGCCGGCGCCCCGGTCCGTGCGGTGAAGTACTTCTCGTATTCCTTCTGTACTCGCGTGATGAGCTCGGAGTCCTCGGCCACAGCGGTGTCCATCCCGGAAGCAGATTCCAGCGCACTGGTCACCGATGGAATGCCGACCGCAGCCACGCCGGAACCTAGGTCATCCTGGCGCAGGAAGAGGGCGTCGAGAAGCTGGCGATCCAGATGCTCTGAGAGGATTCGGTCGAGCTCGTCATCGGCCGCGCCGCCGGTAAATTGCGCGGGGCGTGGTTCAAGAACGTGGAGCTCAGAGATCTTCTTCTTCAGCCACCGCTTGTGAATGCGGAAGCGATACGGGCCCACGGTCGCCTCAAGTCTGACCTCTGGTGATGCGTCGCGATGCACCGGCTTGAGCGCCTTAATCTTCTTCGAGGCGCCCGAGTGCTTCTCCGTCAGTACGGTGTCAATGGCCTCAACGATGGTGGACTTTCCGGCCTCGTTCTCACCGTGGATGACCACCACGCCTGTTTCCGGAAGCTCGTCGACGCGCAGGTGCTCAACGCCGCGGACGTTGTGGAACTCGATGGAGTGAAGTCGCATCATGGCCTAGGCCTCCTTTGCGGTAAGTCGGAACAACAGGTTGGCGGCATCACGCACAACCGGGTCATGAAGATTGCCCACCAGGTCGGCCAAAGCATCGGCGGCAAATCCATGCAGGTCAAGGTTGGCCAGCTCCTCCTCCGACGGGGCAAGGTGCAAATCCATGGTGCGCTCACGCGGGCGCAGCGAGGCAAACACCGGCTCCAGATCCGCCAGTCCCTGCTCGAGCCGCGCCTGCGCCTCCAGCCCCACGGTGCCGCGCAAGCCATATTTCACAGCCGTGCGCCTCTTGTACGGCAGCTCATCGACTTCCTTCAAGAAACGCTCCACGTCTTCCATGGAGTTCACGTCGGCCTCCAGCGCCCGGAAGTGCCAGCGGCCCACGCGATGCTTGACGACGTCGACCTCTCCCCCGTCGACCGTCACTATCAGCGCATTGCCTGAGTCACGCTCGCGGTCATCAAAGGCGGTGGTCTCAGGGCTGCCGGAGAACCATACCCGGCCGCTTGAGCCCAGCTCCTGCGTGGAGTGGGTATCCCCGAGGGCCAAGTAATCAATGACGCCCGCCTCGATTTGTTCCTCCACGAAGCGCAGATCGATGACGTCCGCTTCCGAATCGCGCGCCTCGACCTGGCCGTGACCTACCGCAATACGCACGCCGTCGTATGGCTCCAGCGGGGCAAGCGCCTCGCGCACCAAGTCATAGTTGGCCCGCTTGGTCAGATACGGGGCGCCAACGATTTCTACTCCAGGACGAAACTCAATGGGTGCAAAGTCCGCGATGACGTGAACATTGTCAGCAAATGGCTTGCGCAACACCGAATCAGCCACGAGTGGATCGTGGTTGCCGGGCAAGAGGTAGACCGGCACCGGCAGGTTGCGGAAGGTCTCCTTCGCGCGGCTCAACGTGTTCTTGCTCAACGCATTATGCTCGAAGACATCACCGGCCACGACGATGAACTCCGCGCCCGTCTCGCGCGCCAGCTCGCCAAGACGCACCACGGACTCCATGCGGTCGTCGTTAAAGCGTGCCTGGGCTTCCCCCTCCAGAAACCACCGCGTCATGCCTAACTGGAAATCAGAAGTATGAATGAACTTGACCATGAGTTTCCCCCTTTTAAGAATCAGTGCGTCAGATGATAGTAGAGGTCCTCGACATCAGAGACCGCTCGAAGCAAATCTATGTTCGTATGGCTTACTGCACGCATGGCTTTTCGCAGCAACTCTGGGTCCGAATCATCCACGGCCGGCGCCACCTTTGGCCGCGGCATATCGGGCAGTTGCCGCCCGCCCCAGAACAGCTCATTGCGCTCCTCGGTAGAAAGCCCCGCTCCAGCAAAACTATCCTCCGAGACAGCCTTGGCCTGTTCCATCACGGACTGCTCAAGGCGTCCAAAGTCGAGCCCACGCAGGGCAAAGACGACGGAGGAATCCGCGTCGATGCGGCTAGCCAAGCGGTCCGCCACCGCGATCACGTGCTTACACACGTACTCCGGGTCCGGGCAGGTGCAGGAAAAGCGCATGTCGCTTGGGTCCTCAGCGATGAGGATGTCGAGCGCTTCCTCGCTAAGCAGGCCGTCGCGCGCATTAGCAATGGAGTTCGGCGTGCGGGCAAACATCTGGCTCAGCGTCGCGATGTCATCATTAGTGCGATACGGCACCTGAATGAGGACGGTAAAGGGCTCGTTCTGCGAGCCGGCCACCTTGCCGTGAACGGCACCGTTGCGCACGTCCAGGCCCACAACATGACCGCCAGTTGCGTATTGCCGGCCGCGCGTAATGCGCCCGCTGTCCGCGTCCTTGTTCACAAAGGACACGATGCGCGTGGCAGCCGGAGACATGCTGTGCACGCGCGAGACGCGGCCTACCTCCTCCGGGGAGGTCACGCGTTTGCGCGCACCAAAGTTGGCGTAGATGACGTTATCTTCTGAGCCCTTGCCGGAATTACCCGAGGTATAGCGCGCCATTAGTCAGCCTCCTTGTAGCTCATCAACTGGGCCAGCTGCTCGGGATCGAGTTCCGTGAGCCAGCCCTCGCCCTCGCCCACCACGGCGCCAGCAAGATGCATCTTGCCGTCGAGGATGTCCTGAATAGACTCCTCCAAAGTACCGGCGGTGATCATCTTGTACACCTGCACGTTGCGCTGCTGACCAATGCGGAACGCGCGGTCGGTGGCTTGGTTCTCCACGGCCGGATTCCACCAGCGGTCCATGTGCACGACAATCGACGCCGCCGTCAGGTTCAGGCCCGTGCCACCCGCCTTGAGCGAGAGAATCATCGCCGGCGGGCCGTCCGGGGATTGGAAATCTTCCACCATCTGGTCGCGTTTGTTCTTGGCCACGCCACCGTGCAGGAAAGGAATCTCGCGCCCTAACTGCTGGGTGAGATAAGGCTGCAAGATGTCACCGAATGCCTTGTACTGCGTGAACACGAGGATGCGCTCCTCAGACTCAATCGCCTGGTCCACGATCCGCATAAGCTCCTCGACCTTGCCCGAGCGATGCTTGCCCTTCAACGTGACCGAGGAACCGTCGCCCAGGTAGTGCGCCGGATGGTTACAAATCTGCTTGATGCGAGTCAAAGACGCTAACACCAGGCCGCGCCGCGACATGCCCTCGCGTGTCTCCAGTGCCTTTTGCACGTCGTCGACAAGCGCCTTGTACAAGGCCGCCTGCTCGGGGGTCATCGCGACGGTGATGATCTGCTCGGACTTCTCCGGCAGGTCATCGATGATATTCGGGTCCGTCTTCAGGCGACGCAAGATAAACGGCGCGGTAAGCAGGCGCAGGCGCTCGGCCATGGTGTCGTCGTTCTCGCGCTCGATGGCCTTGGCAAAGTGATTGCGGAAGAAGGACGCGCTGCCCAGCACGCCAGGATTACAGAAGTCCAGGATGGAGCGCATCTCAGAGAGGCGGTTCTCCACCGGCGTGCCTGTTAGCGCAATGCGGTGGCGCGACGGCAGCGAACGCACGGCTTTCGACGAGCGCGTGGCCGCGTTCTTGATCGCCTGCGCCTCGTCGAGCACCACGCGATCCCACTCGACCTTGCCCAGCGTGAGGAAGTCGCGTCCCACGGTGCCGTAGGAGGTAATGACGAGGTCTGCGGACTCGGCGGCCTTGACCAGCTCTGTCTCTTTAAGTCGGTTCGAACCATGCTGGACCAGCACCTTCAGGTGCGGGACGAACTTCGCGGCCTCGCGCGCCCAGTTGCCCACCACGGAGGTAGGCGCCACCACGAGGGTGGGCTTGACCTCGGGGTTATCTTGATGCTCGACAGCAAGCAGGGTTAGCAACTGCAGGGTCTTCCCCAAGCCCATGTCGTCGGCCAGCACCGCGCCAATATTGTTGCGGGACATCCAATAAAGCCAATCCACGCCGCGCCGCTGGTACTCGCGCAGCTCGGCATTGACGGTTTCTGGAATCTCGATGCGCGCGGGTGCCACGGTGTCCATGCCGCCCAGCAGCGAAGCGTGCCACGTCGAGCCGGTGAACTCCACCGGTTCTTCAGCCATGGATTGCAAGGCCAGCTCGCGCAGCTCCGCCACGGAAACCTGCGCGGTCTCACCGTCGTTGAACTCTTTGAGCCGTTTTTCGACGTCCGCCACCAACGCCTGCCAGCCCGGTTGCTCCAGCTTCCGCGCCATCTCTGCGGCAGCGGCCAGGCGCTCGAGCTCCTTCTGTTTGCGCTTGCGGGCCGTCTCCGCGAGCTTGTCCATATACTCCGAGATCTTGGACAGCGCCTGCGTGTCAGCCATGACCCATTCGCCGCGGAGGCGAATAAGCCCGGACTTAGACTGCACCAGCTGGCGCATCTCTTCTTCGCTCAGATCGGTGTCGCCTACGGACAGGTGCCAGTCATATTCCACCAGCTTGTCCATGCCCAAGTGCGCCTTGGTAGAGCCCTCAGCGGGATCGCGGACCTCGCGGGTCTCCAGCTTGGCCTTGGTCTCCATGTGTGCCCATGCCTTGGGCAGCATGACGGTAAAGCCAGCCGCCTTGAGTGCGGACACGTCCTTGGCGATGAACTCCACCAAATCATCAGTGCCCAGGAATACGTCCCAGTCACCCGCGTCATAGTCAGGGATTCCGGAGGACTCGCGCAGGCGCGGCGCCAAGGTCAGGGCCTTGCGCTGTGAGTTCCGTAGCTTCTCCACGCTGCCCCTATCGAGCTGATCCAACACGATGGGCTGTGGTGCGTCGGTGCCGGAGCGCACCTGCACGCGAATCGGCCACACTGAGGTCTCAGGGTCCTCATCCTTGGGCGGCTCCTCCACGATGAAGACGAGCTGCAGGTCCACCGAAGTAATCGAGTCTTTCCACTCGTTGAGGCCGCGCAGCAGCTGCGCACGACCCTTTTTCACTGGCGACGTCGTCAGCATCGCCTGCGCAAAGTCGTGCCACGGTGCCGGGCGCGGGGCGTCGGCAAGCGGGCGTAAAACCATAAACGCAATCCAGTGCGTCAGCTCATCCGCCATGTCATCGGACAAGGCCCTGTTATTAATTGTCAGAATGCCAGGCGCCGCCGCGAGCATCTCCGCGAGCCAGCCACGCTCACCCAAACCAGAGGCCAGCTGCCACATGGGGTACCACTCGCCTGCCTGGTAGGCCAAGCGGATCGTCACACGTCCGGCACGCACAAACTTGCTAAGTCCACGGTAGACGCGAATAAGCCACAGCAGGTCTGGGGCGATGGTTGCCTTCTGCTCGGGCGTGGCGGCCTGACTTAGGGAATCGAGGAACTCCAGCTTGGCCAGAGTGGCCACGGCCTCCTCGGGCGCAAACATCGCCATGGGCACCATGAGGGAGACGTCCTTGCCCTTGGGCGTGCGGAAGGAAACTCGCGCTCGATTACGGAAGGATTTCTTGCCCAAAATTGTTTCGACTGCCTCAGGAAAGGTCCCTTCGGGAACGGCGGAAGGCATAACAATTTTGTGCCCTTCTACCTGCTCAATCCATAGACTAAGTCCCGAAACTGGGAGCCACAGGCCATGGATAAGGTAAGAAGCCATAGCTACCAGTCTAGCAGCGCACCATTTGGGGGCATGTTTTGAGGTTTTCGAGCAATTATTGCCGCCGAACGCAATCGTTATCTCCTCGTTATAACTTTGCGTTTACACTGTTAAAACATTACAACCAGCTGTGCGCAGGGCAGCTTCTTGCCAACAAATCCCCAGAAAAGCATTGGGTTGTTACCCACGTCTCGTTAACGTGGGATGGTCCTACTCTCAAACTACGAGGAGAAATCAGTGCAAGATTCCACCTGGTACGTCGTGGCGATGATTGTCTATCTGCTCGCGATGGCCGCCATCGGTTTCTGGAGCTACAAGCAAACAGATCAGTATGACGACTATGTTCTCGGCGGCCGTGGGTTGCACCCGTTCGTTGCAGCATTGTCTGCTGGCGCATCCGACATGTCCGGCTGGCTGCTCATGGGCCTGCCCGGCGCCCTGTTCCTGACAGGCATGTCTGAGCTATGGATGGCCATCGGCCTACTGGTTGGCGCATGGGCCAACTGGAAGTGGGTGGCGCCGCGTCTGCGCTCTTACTCTGAGATTGCCGGCAACTCGATTACGGTGCCGTCCTTCTTCGAAAACCGCCTCCACGACAAGTCCCGTCTGCTGCGTGTTCTTTCCGCGGCGATCATCATATTCTTCTTCACCTTCTATGTCTCTTCGGGCATGGTGTCGGGTGGCCGCTACTTCGAGTCGACCTTCGGCGGCGACTACCTCGTCGGCATGCTCATCGTCGCGGCAGTGACGGTGTTCTACACCTTCGTGGGCGGCTTCCTTGCTGTTTCCTACACCGATACCGTGCAGGGCTTGCTCATGTTCGCTTCTCTCATCATCGTCCCGATTATGGCCATCATGGCCTTGGACGACCCAGGCCAGATCTTCAGCTTCGCCGCTAACAATCCCTACGCCACGGGCGGTGTGATTGAGAACCCCAACTACTTCTCGCTCTTCTCCGGTGTTTCTGCCGCGGTCATCATCGGCAACCTGGCGTGGGGCCTGGGCTACTTTGGACAGCCGCACATCATCGTGCGCTTCATGGCACTGCGCAAGCCTTCCGACGCCCGCGCCGGCCGCTTCTACGGCATCGGCTGGATGCTGCTTTCCCTGATCGGCGCCGTCTTCGTTGCGCTGGCCGGCACGGTTTTCTTCACCCAGACCAACCACTCCATCACCGACCAGGAAAACTACGAGACCATCTTCCTGGACATGGCGCAGGTCATGTTCCACCCACTGTTCGCAGGCCTGGTTCTGACTGCAGTTCTGGCAGCAATCATGTCCACCATGTCCTCCCAGATGCTCGTGGTTTCCACCTCGCTGATTGAGGATCTGTTCCTCATCTTCGCAAAGAAGAAGCCATCCCAGGACGTGCTGATCAACCTCTCTCGCACTGCGGTTGTGGGCATCGCGGTCATCGCGGCAGTCCTGGCGATTAATCCTTCCGATTCCATCCTGGGCTTGGTCGGCTTCGCTTGGGCTGGCTTCGGTTCCGCATTCGGCCCGCTAGTGCTGCTGTCCCTGTACTGGAAGCGCCTGAACTCCACCGGCGCGATTGCCGGTATGGTGACCGGTGCCATCGTGGCTATCGGCTGGGGCATGTCGCCGCTTTCCGACGCCCTTTATGAGCTCGTCCCAGGCTTTGCCATCTCCCTTATCACCACGGTTGTGGTCTCCTTGGTCACCAAGGCTCCAGAGCCAAAGGTTATGGCCGAGTTCGAGGAAGCCTCCAAGCTTGCCAAACTGGTGGAAGAAAACAAGAACTTAGACTTCGAGCAAGCTGCTGAGCAGGTTCAGAAGTAACTTCCCCCCCACAAGCTTCTATAGCCACGGAACCGCGCACCTGTCCGCTTCAGTCTAAATAGTGCATGAAGCACTATTATCTGGCCGGGCTGTGCGCGGTTTCTGCGTTGTGGGCCCTCAATTTCTGGGCGCCGGGGCCTCCCCTGGGCGTGAGCACTACCCCGGAGCGCGTGCGCATCTTGGGCTACGACCGCGAACTTTTCGGCGGCTGGCTGCCCTCCACCAAGGACACTGTTCGCGCTGCACAGACGACGCCAATGGGGCTTGCGGATCCGTACTCCGGGCTGCATAATCCCCCGGCCGTGGAAATCGACCACGTCTTTCCGCTCTCGGCGGCGTGGGACATGGGGGCGTGGGGTTGGGATAATAAGCGCAAGGCGGAGTTTGCCAACGATCCTTTGAACCTCGTGGCCACGGACAAGGCCTTGAACCAAGCAAAGTCTGACTCTTTGCCCTCTGAGTGGCTCCCGCCTGCTAACCGATGCGACTACTCCCGCCGACTTGCGGCCGTGGCACGCAAATATGATTTGCCCCTTCCAGCTGCAGATGTACGCACGATGCGCAGGCAGTGTCGGTTCGATTTCCGGCTGCCCAATGGCTAGACTGCTTGTGACCCCATGACTTTGTGAAAGGCATCCATGTCTAGTTTTCTGATCATTCTTCACGTCCTCGCAGCAGTGCTGCTCATCGGTCCGGTGTGCGTTGCTACCTCTGCATTCCCCGGCCAACTGTTAAACGCGGCAAAGGGCGATCAGGCTGGTAGCGGTGCGACACGCGTTCTGCACAACATCACCAACACTTACGGCTACATTTCCGCTATTGTGCCGGTGCTGGGTATTGCGGTGTTCCTGACTGACCTGGCTGCATATAAGTCCGATATTCAGTTCCACATTGCAATCCTGCTCGCCGTCATCGCATGGTGCCTGCTCTTCTTCCTAATCATCCCGAAGCAGAAGAAGGCCGTCGCCGCACTCGAGGGCGCTGGCGCTGTTGACGTGGAGGGCACGAAAAAGCAGCTGGCTGCTTTCTCCGGCATCTTCAACTTGCTCTGGATGATCTGCGCAATCCTGATGTTCATCTAGGACACCCAAGCACTCAAGCCGCGGTCTTCGGACTCGCGGCTTTTCGCGTTTTCCGGTAACTCCGCGCCTGGCCCGGGTGCCCTCCCTTCCCTAGGAAACCCAGACCTAGATGCCCAGACCTGGATGCCCAGAACCCCAGCTCGCCATCCGAGCGCCAACCACGGCCACGATCCGCGACCTCAGGCTCTGGGTTTCCAAGGTTGTTGTTTTAGAAAAGAGCCCGCTACAAAGCTCCGAATACGCGCAGCAAAAAGGCGCCACCTCCCCTGTTTCGGGGAAGGCAGCGCCTTCGTCAGCTCACGTTACTAGTCGCGCCAACCGCCACGGCGGTCATCACGGCGTCCATGTCCGCCACGGTCGTCGCGGTCGCGGTAACCACCACGGCCACGGTCGTCACGGTCACGGTAACCACCGCGACCACGGCCGCCGCGGTCATTGCGGTCGCGGTAGCCACCACGGCGGTCGTCACGACGTCCGCCGCGGTCACCGCGGTCATCGAAGTCACGGCGCGGCGGGCGGCCAGTGTCCTTTGCGATGTTGATCAACTGACCAGAAATGCGGGTGTCCTTCAGACGGTCCAGCACGGCCGGGTCGAGGTTCTTCGGCAGGTCAACCAGGGTGTGGCCCACCGCAATGGTGATGCGGCCGAAGTCCTTGGAGGACAGGCCGCCCTCGTTTGCCAGAGCACCAACGATGGCACCCGGGCGCACGTTCTGGCGCTTTCCCACGTCCAAGCGGTAGGTCTCAAAGTCGCCATCCGGACGGCGCGGGCCACGGTCGCGGTCGCGGAAGCCGCCACGTCCACCGCGGTCACCACGGTCGCGGCGATCCCCACGGTCAAAGCGGTCACGGTCACGGCGGTCGCGCTTCGGCGCTGGCTGTTCCTTGAGCAGGAAGTCCTTGCCGCCCTGCAGCTGCACTGCGAGTGCCGCAGCGATGTCGTCCATCGCAACGTTGTTGGCAGCGGAGTACTCGCGAACCATATCGCGGAAGAACTCGAACTGCTTATCGCCTAAGGACTCGCCGATCTTGGCCAAGAACTTTTCCTTGCGCTTCTCGTTGACTGCGTCAGCAGAAGGCAGGTCCATTTCCTCAAGGCGAGCGTTGGTCACGCGCTCAATGGAGCGCAGCATGCGGCGCTCACGCGGGGTCACGAACAGGATTGCCTCACCAGTACGTCCTGCACGGCCGGTACGGCCAATGCGGTGAACATAAGATTCGGTGTCGTTCGGGATGTCGTAGTTAACCACGTGGGTAATGCGGTCAACGTCAAGACCACGTGCTGCAACGTCGGTAGCCACGAGGATGTCCAAGCGGCCATCCTTGAGCTGGTCAACGGTGCGCTCACGCTGCTGCTGGGCGATATCGCCGTTGATGGCAGCAGCATTGTAGCCGGCGTCGCGAAGCGAATCTGCAACCTCTTCGGTCTCGTGCTTCGTACGGCAGAAGACGATGATTGCGTCATACTCGATGACCTCGAGAATGCGGGTGAACGCATCCATCTTCTGACGGTGCGGGGTCAAAAGGTAACGCTGGGTGATGTTGTCGTTCGTACGACGCTCGGATTTAACAGTAACCTCAGCAGGATCGTTGAGGTACTGCTTGGACAGGCGGCGAATCGAGTTCGGCATGGTTGCCGAGAACAGCGCGACCTGCTTCTCCTCAGGAGTGTCTTCCAGAATGCGCTCAACGTCTTCCTGGAAGCCCATGTTCAGCATCTCGTCGGCCTCATCGAGGACCAAGAAGCGCAGCTGGGAAATGTCCAGGGAGCCCTTCTCCAGGTGGTCGATGACGCGGCCCGGGGTGCCGACGATGATCTGTGCGCCACGGCGCAGACCAGAAAGCTGAATGCCGTATGCCTGGCCACCGTAGATGGGCAGCACCTCGATGCGGCCTAGGTGGTCAGCAAAGGACTGGAAGGAGTCTGCGACCTGCAGGGCAAGCTCACGCGTGGGCGCGAGGACGAGCGCCTGTGGGTGGCGGACTTCTGGGTCAACCTGGGATAGAACCGGCAGCGCGAAAGCTGCGGTCTTACCGGTACCCGTCTGGGCGAGGCCCACGACGTCGCGGCCTTCCATCAAGATCGGGATGGTCTGTTCCTGAATTGGGGATGGCTGGGTAAAGCCGACCTTCGCAACCGCCTGCTGAACTTCTTCTGGCAGGCCGAGAGCTGCAAACCCCTGGGAATTGTCGTTGGCTGAAGTATCTTCAGCGCCGGTGTCCTCAGGGTTATTCGCAGCCCCGGTGGTTTCAACGTCACCTTGCGAGATTTCCTGAGATTCCGACTTATTGAATTCTTCCGGCTCGTTTACGCCGCCGGTGGCGTTATCGGTAATGCTCATTGCTCGTCCCACAGTACGTTAAACATTGCGCATTAGCTATTGAACGAGCTAAACCCATTCGAAAGGTGTGCACAAACACATAGACCAGCGAGGCTCCGAACGGTCACACAACCCCGCTGTGGCAGACGATTTACACACGCAGCTTACCGACGCCACCTGCCAGGGCGCCGTCGTTTCCTCCGTCTTGGAGGCCCACGAGGGCTTGAACGATGAGGAAACAGTACAATCGCCCGCATGACCCACCGCGCGCGAACTGTTGGACCGCTGCTTGCCCTCGTCTTAGCTGGTAGCGGGTGTGCTTCTGCGCCGGAGAATTCCCCCGCCCCGCAGGACGCGCCGGCGCAACAACTCAGCTATGTAGCACTCGGTGATTCTTATGCGTCGATGGGAACGCGCCAAGGCCCGCACTCGGGGCCACGGTGGTGCGAGCGCGCCACGGACAACTACCCCACCAAGCTGCAAGAGCTTACCGGGATGCAGCTCAATGACCTGACGTGCCAGGGTGCATTGACCGATCATGTGCTGGGGCCGCGGGCGGATTTGCCGCCACAAATCGATGCGGTGGATTCGACGACGGATGTGGTGACGTTGTCGATTGGCGGCAACGACGCGGGATTCGGCGTTCTGACCAGCTGCGCCATGAACACCAGTGGCCTCAACTGCGCGGAGCTACACGGGGCGGAAATCGACGCCGCGCTGGCCGCGCTGCCCGCGAAGTTGGACGGCGTCTACCGGGAGTTGGAGCGGCGCGCGCCACGGGCCAAGGTGTTTGCCACGGGATATATGCCGTTGCTTGCCGACGCCGACACCGGGGCAACGTGCCCTGAAATCGCCAAGGTCAGTGACGTGGACCGGCTGTGGTTCACGCTGAAAATTTCACAAATCAACGTCGAGGTGGAAAAGGCTGCGCTGCGCGCCGGTGCGCAGTACGTGATGCCGCCTGAGATAGAGAAACACACCGGCTGCGCGCCCGCGGATCAACGCTGGGTTGATCTCGCGGGCACCGAAACTGGTGCGTTTCCGATGCACCCTACCCCGCTGGGGCAGGAGGAAATGGCCAAGACCATCGCGGCCTATCTCTAGAAGGCGCGTTTTCCTGCCACGTAGGTTCGCCACGTCATCGGCATGCCTGGGCGGTATGCCAGGTGGATGGCGCTGGGTGCGTCGAGGACGTGGAGATCGCCTGCCGCGCCTTCGACGATGGTGCCCTTGGCTGGGCGGCCTTGGGCGTCGACGCCACCGCCGACGTCGTGGCGACGCAAGGCTTGCGCGCCGCCATAGGTTGCGGCACGGATCGCCTCATCCAAAGAAAGGTGCTGCTGCAAGACTGCGGTGGTAACGCAGAAATTCATCGACGAAGTGTACGAGGTGCCCGGGTTGAGGTTCGAGGCGATGGCCACGGTTGCACCGGCATCGAGCAGACGCCGGCCCGGTGCGAGGGGCTCACGGGTAGACAGGTCGCAGGCAGGCAGCATGGTGGCCACGGTGTTCGAGGAAGCAAGCGCCTCGACGTCCGCGTCGCTGAGGTAGTTGACGTGGTCGACGGACGCTGCGCCCAGTTCGACCGCGAGCGCCACGCCGGGGCCTTCGCCTAGCTGATTGCCGTGCACGCGAACGCCAAGGCCACGCTCGATGCCGGCGGCCAGGACGCGGCGAGACTGCGCCTCGTCGAAGGCGCCGCGCTCGCAAAAGACGTCAATCCACTGCACATACGGGGCGACGCCGTCGAGCATGGGGCCAACCACCTCGTCGAGGTATGACTCGGCCTGAGCTCCTGGCGGGACGAGGTGTGCGCCAAGGAAGGTGACGTCGTCGACGTGGCGGGAGGCCACCTGTGCGGCGAGAATCTCGGACTCGGTGTTAAGGCCGTAGCCGGTCTTGGTCTCCAGCGTCGTGGTGCCGCCCTTGTGAGCAGCCGCGATGCGGTCGATGAGGAGGGCTTCGAGGCGCTCCTCACCTGCCGAACGCGTGGCATCCATGGTGACAGCAATGCCCCCTGCTTGGTAGGTACCTCCACCCATACGAGCTTCGAATTCGGCGGAGCGATCTCCGTCGAAAATCATGTGGGTGTGCGAGTCCACCCAGCCCGGCAGGACGGCACGGCCGCCGAGGTCGACGGCGTCGTCAGCCGCAGGTGCCTTGTCCGCCGGGCCCACCCAGGAGATGGTGCCGTCGGTGACCACAAGGGCGGCGTCGTTAAGCGTGCCCGCATCACTAACCGTGCGCAGTTCAGAGATTCCAGTAAACAGGGTGCTCATCGTCATTTTCGCTCCTAGTCGCGCGCCTTGAACTCCATTGGGATGCGTACGCCGCGCTCGTCGGCTACTTCTTTGGCGCGAGTGTAGCCTGCATCCACGTGGCGGATAACGCCCATGCCCGGGTCGTTGGTGAGCACCGCGCGCAGCTTGGCGGCGGCCAGCTCGGTGCCGTCGGCCACGGAGACCTGGCCCGCGTGGATGGAACGGCCCATGCCCACGCCGCCACCGTGGTGGAGCGAGACCCAGGTAGCGCCGGAGGAAACGGCAGTCATGGCGTTGAGCAGCGGCCAGTCGGCTACGGCATCGGTGCCGTCGAGCATGGACTCGGTCTCGCGGTATGGGGAGGCCACGGAACCGGAGTCTAGGTGATCGCGGCCGATGACGATTGGTGCGGAGACCTTGCCGTCGCGGACCAGCTCGTTGAAGAGCAAGCCAGCCTTGTGGCGCTCGTTGTAGCCCAGCCAGCAGATACGTGCCGGCAGTCCTTCGAACTCGACGTACTCCTCAGCGGCGTCGAGCCAGTTGTGCAAATGCTCGTTGTCCGGGAAGAGCTCCTTGAGAGCTTGGTCGGTGACCTTGATGTCCTCTGGGTCGCCGGACAGCGCTGCCCAGCGGAACGGGCCAAGGCCCTCGCAGAACAGCGGGCGGATGTAGGCCGGAACGAAACCTGGGAACTCGAAGGCGCGCTGGTAGCCGGCGTGACGGGCCTCATCACGGATGGAGTTGCCGTAGTCGAAGACCTCAGCGCCTTCGTCCTGGAACTCCACCATGGCCTGGACCTGCGCTGCCATGGACTCGCGTGCCTTCTTGGTGAAGGTGGTCGGGTCAGCCTTGGCTTCGTTGTGCCAGTCCTCCACGGTGATTTCGGTTGGCAGGTAGGACAGCGGATCGTGCGCAGAGGTCTGGTCGGTGACCACATCTACGGTGAACTCGCCAGCACGCTGGCGGCGCAGAACCTCAGGGAATACTTCTGCGGCATTGCCCACGAGACCAACAGACAGCGGCCGCTTGTCCGCCTTCGCGGCAAGCACGAGTTTGAGAGCCTCGTCCAGGTCGGTGACAACCTCGTCGAGGTAACGCTTGGACTGACGGCGCTTGAGGCGGGTCTCGTCCACGTCCACGATGAGGCAAGCGCCGCCGTTGAGGGTGACGGACAGCGGCTGTGCGCCGCCCATGCCGCCGCATCCGCCGGTAAGGGTGAAGGTGCCGGCGAGGGTGCCGCCGAAGCGCTTGCGAGCGACAGCTGCGAAGGTCTCATAGGTGCCCTGCAGGATGCCCTGGGTAGCGATGTAGATCCAGGAGCCGGCCGTCATCTGGCCGTACATCATGAGGCCCTCGTCCTCGAGCTTGCGGAAGTGCTCCCAGTTAGCCCAGTCGCCCACGAGGTTGGAGTTCGCGATGAGCACGCGGGGTGCCCACTCGTTGGTCTTCCAAATGCCTACCGGCTTGCCGGACTGCACGAGCAGGGTTTCGTCGGACTCGAGATCCTTAAGGGACTCTACGATGGCATCGAAAGCTTCCCAGCTACGTGCGGCACGGCCGGTGCCACCGTAGACCACGAGGTCCTCGGGACGCTCGGCAACCTCTGGGTCGAGGTTATTCATGAGCATGCGCAGCGGGGCTTCGGTCTGCCAGGATTTGGCGGATAGTTCGGTTCCGCGCGGCGCGCGTACTTCGCGTGGTTGAGACATGGTGCGGATTCCTTTCGCTTGTGCTTTTCGACGCCCTCCCAAACCCCCTAGGCCGGTATCCCGGGGCTGTCCCCGAGGGCTTGTTTAGCGTCACAAGTCACAAGTTACTGTGATTCATGCCTATGCAACAGGCCACAAAACCTCAGACTGTCTCGTATATGAGACTCGCTCGGCGTGGTCTACCATGTCCGCGCGGCGACCATCCGGGTACTGGTTGGCCGAAAACATCACCATGGGTGGATCGAAGGTGAGGTTTTGCCACTGGCTATAGGGCGCGATGTTTTCGCGCCCCTCACCGTCCACGCTAGAGAGCCATCCAATGGGGCGCGGTACCGTGCTGGCTTTAAAAGGGGAAAACGGCAAGGGGTTGGGCTCAGATTGTGGGTGCCAAGAGATGGTCGACATATTAACCACGCAGCTTTCCAGTAGCCGCCTCCACGGCCGCGATAAGCGAGCCATCCTTGACCAAGCGCACGGTCTCCTCGATTTCCGGCGAGAGGTAGCGGTCCACACCTGGACCCTTGACGGTCTCGCGCAGCTTGGCGATCACCGCGCCGGTTCCCTTAGCCGGGGTACCCTCGCGCATATCGATGGCGCGGGCGGCGGTGAGGATCTCAATGGCCAGCACGCGCTGCAAACCATCGACGGCCTTGCGCAGCTTGCGCGCGGCGGACCAGCCCATAGACACGTGGTCTTCCTGCATAGCCGAGGATGGAATGGAATCGGCCGAAGATGGGTTGGCCAGGCGCTTCAATTCGCTCACGATGCCGGCCTGGGCGTACTGGGCAATCATGTGCCCGGAGTCAACCCCGGGGTCATCAGCAAGAAAGGCGTTCAGCCCGCGGTTGCGCGCCGGGTCCAGGAAGCGGTCGGTGCGGCGCTCGGAAATCGAGGCCAAGTCCGCGGTGACAATTGCCAGGAAGTCAAGCGCATAGGCCACCGGCGCGCCGTGGAAGTTGCCATTGGAGACCACGCGACCATCCTTGGTCACCACCGGGTTATCCACAGCAGCGGCTAGCTCGCGTTCGGCCACCTGTGCAGTGTGACTCAAGGTATCGCGGAAACCGCCGGCGACCTGCGGGGCGCAGCGCACGGAGTAGGCGTCTTGTACCTGATTCTTCTTGAACTCCTCGAGGGCCGATTCCAGGATCTCAGATCCCTCGGCCACCTGGAGGATATTCGCAGCAGCATCGGCCTGTGCTGGGTGCGGGCGCAGCTGCTGGAGGTCATCGGCAAAGACCACCAAGGTGCCGAGCAGGCCCTCCACTGTCATAGCGGTGGCAATATCGGCGGTCTTTGCGGCCGCGCGCAGGTCAGTAATGGCCAGGCATAGTTGGCCGAGCATTCCATCGGTGCCGTTGATGAGCGCTAGGCCCTCCTTCTCTCGCAACTGCAGCGGCTCAATCCCGGCTGCGGCCAAAGCTTCGCCCGCATCCTGCAGCTCACCGTTCACGCGTACCTCGCCCTCACCCAACAGGGCCAGTGCGCAGTGCGCTAGCGGCGCCAAGTCACCGGAGCAGCCCAGCGAGCCATACTCGCGCACCACCGGCACAATCCCGGCGTTCAAGGCCTTGGCATACGTTTCCACCACTACGGGGCGCACGCCGGTACGGCCGGTGCACAGGGTGGACAGGCGCAGCAGCATCAGTGCGCGGATGACTTCTTCTTCTACTTCCGGGCCGGTGCCCGCAGCGTGCGAGCGCACCAGCGAAAGCTGCAGCTGGGCGCGCATCTCTTCCGGGATATGGCGGCGAGCGAGCGCGCCAAAGCCGGTGGAAATGCCATAGACCGGAGTGGGATCTTGTGCCAGTTCTTCCACGCGCTCGCGGGTAGCGGCCACCTCTTCTAGCGCCTCGGGAGCAATCTCCACCTGCGCGCCATAACGGGCAACAGCAACGACGTCGTCGATGCTCAGCGCGCCGACATTTACGGTCACGGTGGTTGGGTAGGCGTTAGGCATGGCAAAAACTCCTTTAAAAAAGGGATCAATAATTTCGATGTGTCACGCGACAGCCTAACGCGATGAATGTATGCTACCTCACTTTTTGCGATTGCGGTACATTTTGGCCGCCACCTTGTCTGATACCTCCAACAAAGCTCGAATAAGGGCGTCTACCTTCACATCCGGCGTCCCTACCGGATACGTCACCGCCACCGCTGCCGCCGGACGCTCCAAGTGATCCAAGATAGGCACCGCCACAGAGGCCTGACCGCGGCTAATTTCTTCAATCTCCTGGTCCCACCCGCGTGCAGCTACCAAACGCAAGTGTTCTTTCAACGCGTTAAAGCCGCTACCTCCCGCAGTATCAAAGGCGGCGCGCACCTCCGCATCAGGCAGATGCGCCAGCATCACGCGCCCCGACGCCGTCTTATGTGCCTGCAGGCGCACCCCCACCTCAGTCACCAAGGAGGTAGCACCCGCCGCACGTACCTCCTGCAAATACAAGATTTCTGAGCCGGCCATACGCGAGAGGTGCCCCGATCCACCCACCAGCGCGGCACACTGTTCCAAGTCCCGAGTGGCCATACGCACCAAGGGCTGCTGCGTCACGTAGGCCGAAGCCATGGAATACGCCGCCAGCCCCAAGCCATACGTCTTATGTTCCGGCAAATGGACCACAAAACCAGCATCAACCATCTCCGCCAGCAGGTGATATGTAGACGAGCGCGGCAGGTTGAGCTCTCCTTGAATGCGGGCGGCAGATATAGGGACGTCGATGGTGGACAAAAGCTTGAGGATCTCCATCGCGTGACGCGCTGCGGGGACTCTGTTGGTACTCACGCTTAGTGATTGTAGGCAGAGTTTCCTGCCACACGCCGCGGTTTTACCTAACATCGAAAACCATGAACACTGAAACAGCTGAACTTTTCACCCCCGCCCCCGAATGGTCCGGCCGTTCCGATGGCCCGGGCCCAGAGCACGCTCGCTGGCATAGCGTTATCAACCAGTCCGCCACTTCCCCAGCCCCAGTCACTCTCCTGGGTTTTGCCTCCGATGAGGGCGTGCTGCGCAATGGTGGGCGCCAGGGTGCAGCCGCAGGCCCGGCTGCACTGCGCTCCGCGCTCGGCTCCTTGGCGGTACACCATGAGCATGCGCTTGCCGACGCCGGCACGATCACCACCCAGGCCGATGACCTCGAGGGCGCCCACGACGCCCTTTCCGATAAGGTGCAAGAACTCGTCGCGGCCGGCACCCTCCCCATCATCCTGGGCGGAGGGCACGAGACCGCCTTTGGCTCTCACCGCGGCCTGTATCGCGCGGTAGGCGCCACCAAGATCATCAATCTGGACGCCCATTTCGATCTGCGCCGCGCGGACCAGGCCACCTCCGGCACCCCGTTCAAGCAGATCGCCGACCTGTCTGACGACTTCGATTACACCGTGCTGGGTATTTCCCGCCCCAATAACACCGCGGCGCTTTTCGACGAGGCAGAGAGCCTGAACGTCGCCATCACCCTGGACGAAGAGCTGGTCAACCTCACCCCCGCCGAATGCGGCGAGCTTGCCGCCCGCGCCACCGAGGGCAAAGACAAAGTTCACTTGTCCATCGACCTCGATGTCCTGCCGGCTTCCACCGCGCCGGGCGTATCCGCACCGGCATCACTCGGCGTATCCTTTGAGCGTATCCGCGCCATGGCGGTGGCTATTGCGCAGACGGGAAAGCTGGCTCTGGTGGACGTCGTCGAGCTCAACCCCACCTTTGACATCGATAACCGCACCGCCAAAGCGGCGGCGCGGCTTATCGACGACATTGTCACGGCCCACCTCGCTAGCTAAACGCCAACGGCGTTGGGGTTTACTCGGGCCGTGAAGTTTATCGGGTAGCTTTCTTACTCATCCATCGTTGGACTCCCCACCACATAGCGGGAGTACAGGCAACGGCGATGAGCCAGTAGACAAGCCAGAAGCTACCCGCTAAGCCAGTCACCACAATGCCTATGAGCAGCAAAAGCGCTGCGCCAACACTTGCAACCACACACTTTGTGAAACTGCGCCTGTCCGCATGAGCACTTTCTCGGGGTGCAACTCCAGAAACCTTCCGGTCTACGAATCCAATAATGTCTTTGCCGAAGACAACCGAGAAAGCAATATAAAAGGCCGCGAATCCGTGCATGAACTCAGCCCTACCGCCTTGGCTCAGGCTCACGTAGAAAAATACTAAGAGCAGCAGGTCGATAATTGGGGTCGCGGCCATAAGTATCAAGCCAAGTTTGCGCAGATTAAACACGTAACGCGAGAGGCAGCCAGCCGCTAAGCAAAGCCAAAAAGCTACCTCAGCTGCGATAGTGGCTATAAGCATCATTGCCCTCCAGCGATATCGATCCTCTTACCCGTCTTGGACTCGACCTATCAAAACAGCAGGTGGGCAATCGGGGAGGCAATGAGAATGGTCAGCGCTACACGCTCGAACCAAATGATGACCAAGTGGGTCAATTTCACCGGAATCTTGGTAGCCAGGATGCATGGCACCAATGCGGAGAAGAAAATAATGGCAGAGACTGCCACCACGCCGATGACGAACTTGAGCACCATGCTGTCGCTGCCTGCCACTGCCGTGGCAGGCAGGAACATCTCCGCAATCCCCATGGCCGCGTCCTTGCCCGCTAGTACTGGCTCCGGCAACTGCACTACCCACGCGAACGGATAAAACAGGTAGCCAATCCACTCGAAGATGGGCGTAAAGCGCGCAAGCAGCAGTCCAATGAGACCAACCGACATAATGGACGGCACGATTGCCGCCGCCATGCGCACACCATCGCGCAGGTTCGCCCAAATGGATTCCCACAAAGACGGTGCGCGCTGTAGCGCCAGCATCGCCTCACGCCACGCGTTTTTGATGCGCGAGCCTTCCACCGGCTTTTCCGGATCTGGGTGCGCGTCCGCAAAATACTCGTCTGGAATGGTGCGCAACGGCGGAATCCGCACGGTAATGGCGGTAACCACAAAGGTCACGATGAGCGTGACAATGAAGTATGTGCCCCAAACTTTCATCAGGTCGAGCTGCTTAGCCACGATGACCATGAAGGCCGCAGAGACCGTCGAAAAGCCGGTGGCAATAATCGCTGCCTCACGCCCGGTGTATCCGCCCTTTTGGTAGACGCGGTCCGTGACCAAAATTCCCAGTGAATATGAGCCCACAAACGAGGCCACTGCATCAATGGCAGAGCGCCCCGGCGTCTTCCACAGCGGCCGCATGATGGGCTGCATGAGCACGCCGACGAACTCCAGCAGGCCAAAGCCAATGAGAAACGCTAGGAACGCACCACCAATAGGCACGATGAGGCCTACCGGAATGGCAATCGAGTTCCACAAGAACGGCACCAAGTCCTCGTCACCGAGCACCCACGGCAGCGCATCGATGACCATAAGAAACGAGATCACCGCACCGACAATATTGAGCACCGCAAAGACTGCCTGAAGTGCGCTTTCTTTAAATGCGCCGGAAGTAAAACTTCGCACCGTTCCGTACACGGCCAAGGCAAAAATAATCCACGGCACCGCCGCCGGAATCCCCTCACGCACCATGGTGACCATGTGGTCCAAAGGAATGGAGCGCTTATCCTGATACGTCACCGGTAGGAAGAATACGAATGCGCCAATCGCGCTATATAAAAAGAGTTTCCACCGTCCCCCAGGCTGCGGGATTTCCCCGTCATGACTCTGGATGGAGGAGTAAACCGAATCGGTAGAAGTCACAGTAAAACCGTCCCCTCAAGCTTGCATACAAAAATCAAGCCCGCGCGACAGCCTTACGCGAACATTGGGAACATGTTATCTAAGTAACAGCTCACTGTCTACACGTTTTCGAGATCCAAGGCACAATAGAATCATGTCCAACCCCATTCGCGTCGTGGGCGCCGTCTTCGTCGATGAAGAACGCACACAGCTTTTAGCCTTCCGCAAGAAGCCCGGCACTTCCCTTGCTGGCATGTGGGAATTTCCTGGCGGCAAGATCGAACCCGGCGAAACACCAGAGCAAGCACTCGCGCGCGAACTAAAGGAAGAACTCGGCATTTCAGCCACCATCGGCGAAAAGGTAACGACCACCGTTCACCATTACGATTTCGCCACCATCGAGCTCACCACCTTTTACTGCACCACCACCGCCTCCCTGCTAGCCGACAATCTCAGTCTCACCGACCACGACGATACGAAATGGGTTACCTCCACAGAGGCCGCGCAGCTGACTTGGGCTCCCGTAGATATCCCGGCGGTAGAAGCTATTGCTTCTAGTCACAGCTAAGGAAGGAATCCACCCGCGGACTTGACCAATTAGATAGGAACACCCCGAGCGAGCCCTCGCCCGTGAACTTCACGAAGAGCTCGGTATCGAAGCCACCATCGGCGAGAAGGTCACCACCACCGTGCACGTGTATAAGTTCGCCACCATCGAGCTGACCACTTTTCGCTGCACCACCGAGGCCAACCTGACAACCGAAGGCCTCGTCCTCACCGACCACGACGCTACCCACTGGGTCACCCCAGACAAAGCCCAAGAACTAGAGTGGGCGCCGACCGACATTTCGAGCCTCAAACTTTTAGGCCTGGAATAACGAAACTCCGGTATGTGTCAGACTCCAGCATTTGCCGTATCTTAATTCCAGCTTCAAAGACTTCCATCTGGTGCTCAATCATGTATTCAACAATCGGATGAGTAATTTTTCCACCATTGGTCGCTTTTCCTGGATACTCTGGGCGTGCAGTTAATGAGTCGTAGTATTTTCGCTCGACACCATTAACATTGCGGAATTTCGTGTCCTCTTCATCTAGCTCGATTTCAGGGTGGACGGCGCATCTACGCAGTAGACTCGAGAGCTTTTCGATTTCCGAACTCGGCGGCGTTTTCGGTCACCCATACTTGATCCCGATCGCAGCTACTACCAAGATCTCATCTCGATGCCAGGGCACTCGCGTCGTTTTCATGCAAATACACCTCTTAAGGGAACAAGAGTTCGTAAAATTATATGGAATGTCCGCCAACTCGCTATGCTCTCAACAGAGAATCACCACAGACGCTTTATTAATCAAACCATTATCACACGATGGTTGTTTACGTTTTCACGACCAGAAAGGAACCGGCTCGATGGCTACCTCACGCCTCCACTCATTCGAGATTTGCGCTGGCGCTGGCGGCCAGGCTTTGGGCTTAGAACAGGCAGGTTTCCATCACGCAGCGGTCGTCGAAATTGATAATTGGGCCGCTGAAACTCTCCGCCAGAACCGCGGAACTGAAGGACCTCTTGGAAAATGGAATGTCCATGAAATGGACGTCCATGACCTGGATGGTAGGCCATGGAGAGGGAAAATCGATCTATTTGCTGGCGGAGTTCCATGCCCTCCTTTTTCAATAGCAGGTAAGCAACTTGGCGCCGACGATGAACGCGACCTCTTTCCACAGGCGCTACGTCTGATCAACGAAATTGATCCACGTGCTGTGCTTCTAGAAAACGTTAAAGGGCTCGGTCAAAAACGGTTTGACCCCTACCGAAATCAAATAATCGATCAGCTTGAAAAGATGGGGTACACCGCCTTTTGGAAACTTCTCCAAGCAGCTGATTATGGAGTGCCGCAGCTTCGACCAAGGTTCATCCTTGTCGCTTTAAAGAATGAATTTGCCAACTATTTTGCCTGGCCGAAAGTAGTTAAATCACACACGCCGGTGGGAACAGCACTTCTCCCGCTCATGGCAGAAAATGGTTGGCCTGGGGCTGAAGCTTGGGCTCGAAACGCAAACACAGTGGGCCCGACTCTTGTTGGCGGAAGCAAAAAACACGGTGGGCCAGATGTAGGGCCAACGCGCGCTCGAGAAGCCTGGAAGAAACTCGGAATCAAGGGCTCCTCTATCGCCGAATCACCGCCAGCTGCTGATTTCACAACAGACCCCGAACAAGAAATGCCGCGTTTGACGGTACGAATGGGTGGTGTCATCCAAGGTTTCCCCGAGGACTGGAAGTGGGCCGGTGGGAAAACCGCACAATGGCGACAGGTTGGCAATGCCTTTCCTCCGCCGGTGGCCAAGGCAATCGGCGAACGCATAAAGTTCGCGCTGCGAAAGAAACCAATTCCGAAGTCTCTAGAACCTGCAACACCAACCCGTGTCAACCAGCTGAGTCTGATTTAAAATTGGCAAGGTGATTGCCAAGATTCAACCTGAAACGATTTCTATACAGCTAGCGGCTGCATTCAAGAAGCAAGACCCTACTGGAGAACGCCTCGGACGTGTCTTCCGCGAGTCTTTCGACCAGATTTATGATGGTCAACATACTGGACGTTTCGCCATTAGCCAGCTCAGTAAAACCGAATCTGCTCACCTCGGCTCGATAGTTGAAATCAACATTCGCCGAGAATTCGACGGCTTTATCGGCGACGGTGAGGTGATGGATTTCGACATCGAGGGCTTCGAAGTTGACTGCAAGTACTCGAAACAGAAGTTTGGCTGGATGATCCCTATCGAGGCTCTCGGACATCATGGAATGCTTTGCCATGCCGACGATGAGCAGGGAACTTTTCGAGTTGGATTCGCTCTTCTCGATGACTCAATTCTGACTAGAGGCGGCAATCGTGACGGCAAGCGCTCAATTTCCGCCGCTGGTCGCAGCGCAATTCAATGGCTTTTCCTAGACGAAGCTTTTCCGCCGAACACCCTCCTACAACTCAGCGAGGAGGACCGAGCAAAGATTTTCTCTTCAGGTTCCGGAGCTCAGCGCCTCAATGAATTGTTCAGAATTGCTCAAGGCATCATAGTCCCACGCGGCATCATCGCCACTGTCGCGCAGCAAAAGGATTATATGAAACGTATTCGATACAACGGAGGCTCTCGTTCTGCTCTACAGCCTGAGGGGATCGTGATCCTTGGAGATTACCTCAAGCACCAGAAAATTGCCTCCGAATTAGGGCTGCCAATCCCCAAAGACGGCGATTCACTATCAACGCGATTGGTTAAGTGTGAGAAAAGCTTCGAGGGCTCTAAGACCTATATCGATGATTCTTACTGGCGAATTGCAACACCGACCGATGAAGTCGAACCAGCTCCGACACTCCCGTTCAAGTAGACATCTAAATCCCGGTCCTGATGTAATGACGCCCATTGAACAACCAGCGCTAGTACAACACAGCCAGCGGCCGGTCTTCCCTACTTCGTGGTGGAAGCCCGGCCGATGATGTGGTTATATCGGGCGCTTGCTTAGTTGTAGTAGCTGGCCTTGTCGATGATGCCGTGGACGATCTCAGCGATGTGCTTGGCATCGGTGCCGGTGCCCTGCTCAATCTGAGTGCGGCAGGAAAAGCCATCAGCGATGACAACCTTGCCTTCCGTGGCTGCCTTCCTCACCTTCGGGAATAGTTCGCGCTCCCCCAGCGCCATGGACACTTCAGCGTGGCCTTTCTCAAAGCCCCAGTTGCCGGCCAGGCCGCAGCAGCCGGTAGCGATCTGTTCCTCGTTGATCCCCAATGCCCGCAGCACGGCAGCGGAATGTTGCGGATCGCCTAAGGACTTTTCATGGCAGTGCACCTGTGTCAGCGCAGAGACATCGCCCGGCGCGATGACGCCGGCGGCAACGAATTGCTCAAGACGGCTGGCAATAAACTCGCTAAAAGAGTGGGTGTTGCGCGCCAGGTTCTTAATCACTGCGCCGTATGTCGGGTCGTCGCAAAGCTCAGCGGCTTCATGTTGCAGCATCACGGTGCATGAGGGCTCCACGCCGATGACCTGCAGGCCACGGTCCAGGTAGGGTTTCATCACCTTCGCCGTCTGCTTGAGCACGCGCTGCGTCATATCCAACTGACCCGTCGAGTGCCAGGTCAGGCCGCAGCAGACGAACTGTTGAGGGATAATGACCGTGTAGCCGAGTGCTTCGAGAACCTCAACTGCGGCCGTCGCAGGCGAGGTACCCAACGAGGAGTTGAAGGAGTCCGGCCACAGGACGACCGTCCGCTCGTGGTCGGCCAGCGGCGGTACCGTCGCCTTGTCATTGTTGTTCGCGGTTCCGTTGTGCGCGGTGCTGTTGTTCGCGACGTCGTCCAGCGCGGCGACGGGGGTGTGCTGCTTGTGCCACTTGCGCAGAGACGTGTGGGCGAAGCGGATGAGCGGGCGATTCGGGTCGAGGCCGCCTACCTTCGCGATGAGCTTATCGAGGCCCGTGGTGGACATCGCCTTGTCGATGAGCGTGGGCACCACCGGAATCTTGTGCGCGATATACCCCAGCAGCGGCAGCCAGCCCATCACATAATGCGCGCCCGGGCGCAGCTTGCCTTTGTAATGGTTGTGCAGGAACTCCGCCTTATACGTTGCCATGTCCACGTTCACCGGGCATTCGGAAACGCACGCCTTGCAGGACAAGCACAGGTCGAGGGCTTCCTCCACTTCCTTGGAATCGAAGCCGTCCCCTATGGACTCGCCACGGAACATCTCACTGAACATGCGGGCACGGCCGCGGGTCGAGTGCATCTCATCGCCTGTGATCTGGAAGGACGGACACATCGAGCCCGACTCACTACGACAGGCGGACACGCCAACGCAACGGTTAATTGCATTGACCATCGAGCCCTTGTCGTGGCTCAGCGCGTGGACCGGAGTGAGCTCAAAGCGACGCTGCCCCGGCGCCATGCGCAGGCCCTGGGTCACGGCATCGGCCTTGACGAGCACGCCCGGGTTGAAGAAGTTCTCCGGGTCGAAGATCTCCTTGAACTGCTCAAACAACGCACGCATCTCATCGGAGTACATGCGGTCCAGCAGCGCCGATCGGGCACGGCCATCGCCATGCTCACCGGAGAGCGATCCGCCATACGAGGACACCAGCTCAGCGGCCTCATTCATGAAGGACTCAAACTGCTTGATGCCCTCCTCAGTGCCAAAGTTGAAGGAGATGCGCACGTGCACGCAGCCCTCACCGAAGTGGCCAAAAGGAATGCCGCGCAGCTCGTACTTGTCCATCAACGCGTACAGGTCCCGCAGGTAATCCGCGAGGTTCTCCGGGGGAACCGCGGAGTCCTCCCAGTTGGGCCAGGCTTCCCCGCCATCCGGCAGGCGGGTCACGATGCCCGCGGACGCCTCGCGGATACGCCACAACTCGCGCATCTCCTTATGCTCGTGAACCACCACGTAGTCCACGGTCTCTACGGCAGTGGCCACCTCCTGCGCACGAGCCAAGGCTTGCTCTAAGCTTGGCGCGCCCACCTCACAGTAGAGCCAGCCGCCAGCCTCAATCCCCTTGCGGTTGCCCGGCAGATTCTCACCCGCGTGCTCCTGCCCCACTTTGGAGCGCAGCGCCCCCAGCAGATCACCGCCCATGCCCTCAATGGTCGCCACGTCAGGCAAACGCAGCTTGGCCGCGGCAGCCGCTGCATCAAAGACCGTATCGAAGGCCAACACCGCGAGTGCCTTGGCCTTGGGCACCGGCACCAACTTGACCGTCAGCTTGGTGATGATGCCGGTGGTTCCCTCCGATCCCGCCAACGCCTTGGCAGTGTCGAAGCCATTGCGCTCCAAGAGGTAGTGCAAACCGTAACCGGACACCTGGCGTGGAAAGCGGCCGAGCTCGGCGTCGATAAGCGCGGCGTTGTCCTCCACCAAAGCCTTAAGCTGTGCGTCAATCTCAGGGTCGTCGCAACCGCCCTCGCTAAAGGTCACCTCGCGGCCATCGGCCAGCATGATCGTAACGTCAACGAGGTTCTCCGCGGCCGTACCAAAAGCCACCGAGTGGGAGCCACAGGCATTGTTGGCCACCATGCCGCCCACAGTGCAGCGCGAGTGCGTGGAAGGATCCGGGCCGTAAGTGAGGCCGTGCGGGAGGGCGGCGTCGCGCAGCGCATCTGCCACCACACCTGGTTCGATGGTGGCAGTGCGCTTGGCGACGTCGATATCCAGAATGCGGTTGAAGTAGCGCGAGGTATCGATGATGAGACCCTCGCCAATGGCGTTACCCGCAACGGACGTGCCGCCGCCGCGACCCACGACCTTCCAACCTTTGGCCTTCGCGATGTCCAAACCATCGCGAATCTCGTCCACGTTGTGCGGCTCCAAAATGGCCGAGGGCACGCGGCGGAAGATGGAGGCGTCTGAGGTATAAGCCGCGCGTGATGCCATGTCGGTGCGCAAGTTCGTGCGTGCAATCTTTGAGTAGACGCTGGGGTCTAAACGATTGAAGTGAATTGTATTCGTCATTTTCGCAGCTTTCGATGTGGTACTCATCAGTGACTCGGCCTCAAGGTAAGTAACATGTTACTTCACGAAGGGGTCCTTCGGGCAAGAACTTCGCGTCAACTCATCGGCAATTCGTTATGGTGATTAGCTATGGCAACAAACTCCCCGGCAGCGCAGTCCTCGTCAAGCACCCAGCCAGCACGAGCCATGGCGCTTGCGGTGACACCTGCAAAGAACCTGGCCACCCAGGTCATGAACTACGTGCGCGATTGTGCGCAAAATGGCTCAATGGCACCCGGCGAGTGGTACAGCGTCTACAAGCTTTCAGAGCAGCTGGGCATTTCCCGCTCCCCCGTTCGCGACGGCTTGCTGCGCCTAGAAGAAGCCGGACTCATTGAATTCTCCCGCAACCGGGGATTCCAGATTGTAGAGACCAAGCCTTCCGATGTTGCCGATATCTTCGACATGCGCCTGGCCCTAGAGCCGCGCATCGCCGCCCGCGCCGCGTTGGCACGCAGCGACGAGCAGCTGGCGCAGATGCGCGCGCTCCTCCAATCCATGGAAGCCAGCGTCCAGTCCGGCAACGAGCCGGAGTTTTTCTCTTGGGACAAGCAGCTTCACGACGCCATCTTGGTCGCCGGTGGCTCTACCCGCGCCAGGGACACCCTGGACAAGCTGCGCACGCACACCCAAATTCTGACCGATTCCACGGTGCGCAACGAGCGCTCCTTGGAGCAGGTGCATTCAGAGCACGTACCGATCATTGATGCCATCGCAAAAGGCGACGCCCAAAGGGCGCGACAGGACATGGCGTCACACATCACGGCAACCGGTCGCCTGCTCCTGCGCCAGACTCTGCGCCGCCGCAACCCGCAGCTATCAGAAGCCGAGGCAGAGCAGCGAGTCGAAGAGATTTGGGATGCTCACACCCGTGAGCTTTAGGGCATGTGCTTTAAAAATTAATCCTCACCGTGTGCGCGAACGTGGGCCTTTTCTGCGTCCGTCTTGGGACGGTAGTTCAGGATGAAGGCGCATACAGCGCACAGGGTAGAACAGGTAAAAGTCACCGGAGCCAACCAGTTTTCTACGCCGGTCACGGTGCCTTGGTTAAGGGTTACGATGCCCAGGCTCTGGGTTGCGATGATACCCACGCCACCGAGGAGGAAGGCGAAGAGGAACAGGAAGAACAGCGCTTGGACGAGTCCGAAGAATGTTTTCATGATGCTTGAGCTCCTTTAAGCCGGGACGTAGATGGGAAGCCAGCCCATGCCGATGAGCCATGCCAGCGCAATCATCGGGAGGACGAAGAACAGGATGAGCGGGACGAACATCTTTGGCGGGTCCGCCTCGGCCATTGCTGCGGAGAGGTAGATCGGCGCACCGACTGGAGGCGAAGCGCCCTCGGTCGAAGTGCACAGCAGGATGACCACGATGGCCACAGTGGGATCGATTCCCACGGCGGTCAGCGCCGCAACTGCGGGCGCACCGATAGCGGCTGCGGTTGCAGTGGACGAGAGCGGCGTTGCCACGAGGACGGCCAGGATGCCCACGGCGATGAGTATGACCCACTTAGGCAGTGACATTGCATCGAGCAGGCTCGAAAGCTGATCGCCGACGCCGAGCTCCTCCATGATCTTCGCCGCGGTAAGCGCCGCGAAGAGGGAAATACCAACGGTGGCGAACTGCGGAAGGTCGCGCTTGAACTGCGCTGCGAGGTGCACATTGTTGGCACGGATTCGCCATGCGCCTTCGATAAGGGCGATGAGGGTGATAAGAATCGGCACCCAGACGATGATCGAAATGGCTTTCACACCGTCCTCGCCGATGTTGGCTTCCTTGCCCAAGTAGCCGGCCAGCGGTCCGATGGTCAGGAGCACTGGGACGATGATGCCCAGGAAGATAGAGGGTGAGGACCAGCCGTGCTTGATGGCGTGGCCGAAGCTGACCATCTCCTCGCGCTCGGTTGCCTTGATGCCGTCACGGCGAGTCCACCAGAACACAACGATGAGGCGGTAGAGCACCGCGTAGGCGCCGCCGCAGGCAAGTGCGACGTAGACGCTGGATGCAGAGGCGCCCGCTGCGGCAGGCAAAGCCAGGATGATGAACATGGTGGAGTTCGGCGGCAGCGCCACGCCAAGGCCGGAGTTGCCGGCGACGAGCGTCGCAGCGCGCTCCGAGGTCCAGCCCGCCTTCTTCATCCATGGGATGGTGACGGATCCGACCGTCGCGGAGTTGCCCGCGGTGGAGCCAGCCATCAGGCCGATCATTGCCGAGCCCAGCGTCGAGACATAAGCAGCGCCACCACGCACGCGTCCGAAGATCGAGTTGAGAATCTCAATCAAGCGGTCAATGAGTCCCGTTGCCTGGACGATGATGCCCATGAAGACGAATGCCATACCGGCGAAGGTGACTTCAGACTGCGCAGCCTCCTTGGCGGATTCCCACAGTAGTGTTGGTGCTCGGGTGCCGCCCAGCAGAGCGGTACAGATGAGCGCTACGACGAGAGATTCGGAGATATCTCTCTTCAAGAGCGTGTTAAAGACAACGGTTACCGCAATGAAGACTGCTAGTGCGGCAATACCCATGAGTCCCTCCTCACATAATTCAGATTAAAGAAAACCGTTTCGGTGATGGCGCTCACAGTAGCATGTTACATGTCAATCATTTGCAATTTTCGCAAAACGCAAATACCCCCACACCACCCACAATCGGGCAGTACAGGGGCATAAGGAAGCTTGGAAGATGACCTCAAACGTGCAGATTAACGGTCAAAGACCTTCAAAATATCGTCGAGTTTCCGCTGATAAACTTGGATCTCCTCTTCGTAGCGCTGGGCAATCGACGCCACGCGCAGTGGACGGGAGGACTTGCGCTAAGAAAAGACCCAAACGACGTCCTTCTCCCCCATCTAAAGCAGTTGTTCTGCAGAACCGCGGTACGTATGACCGGACAGATTGTGCACGGAACGCCCCAGCTAACCCTTACGTGGAATTCTTTTAAGGATGGCTTTTCTCTCCGCCAAAGTTTCACGGCTAAACGTCCACGCAACGACACCCATCGCAGCGACCAATCCGCACACGGCAAAAGCCTTGGCAAAACCAAAGTAGTCCGCCAATCCCCCGACTACGATGGGGCCGAGGATTTGACCGAAGTCGCCGGCCATCTGAAATGTCGACAAGACCTGCCCACCGGAGCGTTGGTTGCCCACTACGTCACCGATCGCTGCCGTTTGCGCGGGATTGATAAGGCCAGAAGAAGCTCCGGCCAGTGCAGACACCACCAGGAGCGTCAAGACAGAATCTGCAAGGCCGAGCAATCCCACAAATACACCGGTGCCGATGAGTCCGATCAGAATCAGAGGGCGTCGACCATAAGTGTCCGCCCATTTTCCTGAAAACTGCAGCACTACAGCGTTGCCGAACGCGAAGACTGCCAACGCAAAACCTGATGCCGCCGCACCGTTATGGAAAACTGTTGCCGCAAACAGCGGAAGCACAGACACGCGTACGCCCATGTTGATCCAGCCTTGGGCAAAGTTGGAGGTCAACACCGCCCGGAAAGCGGTATCGTGCCATGCCTCGTTAAGTTTCATCGGCTGCAGTTTTGTCGCGTTGGGGTCATCTTCTTCAATCGCGGGCATCAGAATCCACACGACTACCGCAGCCAAGGCCACGCCGAACCCATAGATGACAAACGGCCAACGAAAACCAAGGAAAGACAAGCTGGCGCCAAGCAACGGGCCGATGACATTGCCCAAAAGAAAGGCAGTGGCATAGGTGGCCGAACACTTTCCACGAATGCTCGGAGGTGACAGTCTCACGATGAGTCCCATGGCGGAGACCGTGAACATCGTCGAACCAATGCCAGCCAAGGCCCTGAACACTACGATGTGCCAATACTCTTGCGAGATGGCGACGAGTCCCGTGGTCACGGCCACTGTAAGAAGTCCGCCAAGATAGACCCAGCGGGATCCAAACCCATCGACAAGGCTTCCGGCACTCGGCGCAAAGACCAAACGGCTAGCGGAGAAAATGGATACCACCATGCCTGCCGCGGCCATCGAAACATCGAAGCTGACCACGAACTGCGGAAGCAGCGGCGCGATCAGCCCGTAGCCCAAAGCAATAAGGAAAGCCGCGGAGACCATAATCCAGATTTCACGAGGAATCTTTGCCGGCTGCCCGAGCGCATCGATTGGCTCTGCGGAATTCTCTTTATTTGTCATAGCAACAAACACCATAGTCCGACGTTCAGCGCTTAAGTAACCAGAACTAAAGACAACTTCACCGATAGAACTTATGTTCTAAAAAAGGTCCGGTATGTCAGGCCTCCTAAATATCATCCGTGTCATGAAGAACCACAAGAACTCCCCCTACCGCCTCAACCCCAACGCTATGCCAGCTCGCCGCAACTCCACGCGTTACTCCCGCCATCCTCAAGAAACCCATTCGCTCACGGCCGGTGAACTAGCAGTTGAGATTCTTTTCCACGAGAACGAAACTGTCAACGCCCTCAATGGCGCGCTTCGGCATCCGCGCTCACTAGCCCGCCCTACACCCACATGGCGCCCACCGCTCAAGGAACTACCGTCCGTAGCAGGCTTCCCTAGCTTGAATATGACATTGACGCGGCACCGTGTAGGCGAGCGAGCTCGCGCACGCGTTCTCGGTTACGGTGAGGAGCGAGTCCCCACCTACCTGATTTCAGTACGTATTACCGACCCAACAGGAAGTGCCGTTATGCCTAATGTTGCCGAGGCATGGGTGCGTGCCATGGTGCCGCCGGCACTGGCTGACTCGATTCACGAGACTAGCCGCGGCGACGCGCACAATTTCGTCTGGCTGGTTGACAGCAACTACGTCCCAGTCCACTCCCCGGCTTCTTTGTTTACTGGATTTAGTCAGGCGGCTTAACCGCCAAGCTGCTAGCTGCCTAGGTGCCTGTCGAATGCTCGGTTGCCTCGATACGCAACCCCGCTATAGCCATTGTTGTCCACACTTTCTTGGAAGATATGTTCCACAATCGATCTATTTCCTGAGAACACAAAATAAGTGCGTAGCGCGATGGGCGCAAAGCGGATGAGCGTACAGGCAAGGAGCAAGGTGAATGCCTTGTCGACGGAGTGCGATAGAAGTGCTTGACAAATAATTGCCAGGCGCTCATCACCAGTAATCAGCTGGAAATACAGCAACAGGCCTGGACGCCCGATGCCATCGCTGTTTCCAAAGGAGAAAATCAGCGGATAGACGGAAACCATTCCACACAGCATGCCGCCTACGAGACCGGTTGCAATTGTTCCCGTCACATATCGGAAAAAGTTGCGGCTACCTAGCACACCGAACAAGAACCCCACTAGTATCGCCACTGGATTAAACGCTAGTGGGTATGCGGCAAAGCTTGAGGCAACAACCGTGGCGCCAACACCCGTTGCCATGCCTAATACCGGACCATACAAGATCGCAATGACCATTGTGCCGATCGTGTCAAAGTAGAACGGGATGTTCGTGCCCATCACAAGGGAGCCAAAAATCAAGTTCACTGCCATGCCCATGATGGGGTTAAACATCATGTGCCGCGGTAAAGCACCGTGTTTGGAAATCAACAGGCACAACGTGGCAACAAGGCACAGTACCCAAATCACGATGGTCAACGGGCTTTCGAAAGTATAGGTAATGCTCCAAAACTCCGAATTCATCGTCAAAGCCCACGAAACTGTTGTAAGTAACATGGCAAGCGCAACAAGTAGCTGACGCCACCTGGTACGGAGTAAGTACGGCATAGTTGTGGATTTCACTTTGTTAGATTGGGGCAGGCGGCACGCAGAGCCGGCGAAGACACCATTACCGGGAAGAAGCCAGCATAGGGACATAAATTTACACCGCTTACAAGCAGAGCTGCGATGAAGCTTGTCTGCGGGTAAGCGGTGTGTAGGTAGCTAGAGCATTCTCGCAATCCTCATGGACGCGTTTACTCTAATCCTCACGCTCTTCGTTTCCGAAGTCTTCATCATCGTCACCATCGATGTCATCGTCGTCGATGTCATCACCGTCGTCGGCGCCGAACAAGTCATAGACATCCGGTTCTTCGAATTCATCGTCGTCGAAGGAAACCAACTGTGATTCCCAATCCATTGCCTGCTCAGAAACAAGGTTCAAAACGTCGAAGAGACGGTCGAAGTCGGTGTAAGTGCCAAGCTCTAGGGCCTCAGCGGGAACCTCGATGATAGGAGCGACGTCGTCAAGCTCACCCGCCTCGAACAGTGCCAAGCGCTGCTCCTCGCTGATGCCATCCGCGTCATCAGACTCCCACAACTCGTTGATTGCCTCGTCCTCGAGTTCGTCGAATTCTTCTTCATCAAAATCAAAGGCAAGGAATCGGACAATCGCGGAAGGAACACCGTCCACAGTTTCCACCAGAACACGCAGTTCAGAGTCATTTGCAACCTCAGCCACAACCAAGTTGGGGTTGAACTCGTCCTGCACAAATTCTAGATCTGTAATGCGCTCGTCCGTGCCTTCCAAAAGGTCACGTAACACAGTTACTACTTGGTCAGTAGCGATGTGCTTGGCCACAGCCTCAACAGCGTCATCCACGGAGAAGGCCACCGAGACTAGAACCGCCTCGAAGTCTTCATCATCTTCATCCACATCCGCCGCCGCAATGTAGACGTTTGCAGCTGGCAAGATAGGGTCAATTTCCACAAACTGAATTTCAAGGTCTGAGGTAATGGGCACAAACATCACGTCATCATTGACGCGGGACTCAATCCCCTCAGCGTCCAACGCAGAAGCGATATCTTCGAAAAAGCTCATTAGTGCAATCCATCCATGTGGCAGTTGGTCACCAAGGCAAACGCCAAGGCCATTCAGATCCTACCTGTTCTCCAGCGCCTCCGTTATGAAGCCCAGGGCAGAAAGCAGTTCCGGGCGCCCGCTTCCCCACTCCAACATGTTGTAGTTTTCCCATGCTTGGCGACGCCTCTCACAAGGCGCCTGAACCACTCGCGGCTCGGAGTCAAAAATCATCGTGTTACGCTGCGGCGATGCATACACCGGCCAATCCTCGTGCGGCTTGCCCGTGCGAATGAACGAGGACCACTGAGACTGCATCAACTCCGTCATTTCATCCATTAGTGAGCTATCTCCCATTCGAGTCAGAGCCGAAACTCGGGACGCCCCCGGGTCGCCGAAGATGTTGGAAAGCTCCATCGAGTGCATCGCTCCCAACCCCAGCCATCGCAACGCCGTCGGTGCAAAGTCGAAGCGGTACATCCACGTGTTGTTCGTGCGGGAATGCGCATCCGCAACGCGAATGGTGGGCGCCCAGAACAGGGCGTCGGTAAGCAAGTGCGCAAAGTCCTTACGCGCAATCGCCCCACCATAAGCCTTGACCACCGCCGGCGCGTTCACTTCATCGAAGGAAGCCAAAAGCCGCAGTGCCGCACGCTGCCGAGCACTTTGACGCTGGTACAGGAACTTGCCGAAGCTGGCCTCATCCGAGTTCGTGCCCACCAACAGCGGGACCTGAATTTGCTTGCCCTCTTCAAAGGCCACAAGTGGATGCTGCGGAATGAGGTCGCCATCCACTGTGGGGGCGTAGCAGGAGTTCAAATGGAAAAGCTCGCCCGCACGCCACATCATGGATTGGCCGGCCCGCACGATGTCGCCGAAATCGTGGGTGCGCAAGTCATCGACGCTCGTCGCCCGCGGTAATGCCATGCGCGATACCAATTCTCGCGCCCAGAACGTCGACTGCGTGCGCGAATGCAACATACCAATAGGGGGCGACTGCGCAATGGCACGATTGAACAATCCCTCAGCCCGCGGAACCGTCATCAGTGTCAAAACCGCAGCACCGCCAGCTGACTCCCCCATCAACGTGATGTTTTCAGGATCGCCGCCAAAAGCCGCAATATTGCGTTTGACCCACTGCAACGCCAAGAGCTGATCCGAAACCGCAGGATTTGCCGTGCACTCCCCGCCCAGGCTACGCAAATCCAGGTAACCCAATGCGCCCAAGCGGAAGTTGACGGAAACGTAAACAACGCCCATCTGCGCGGCCAACTCGAAGCCCCGCAACATCAACATGTGCGAAGAACCCACAATAAAACTTCCCCCGTGCAGGTAGACCACCACGGGCAGCTTCTCATCATTATTGGGGCGCACCACGTCTAAGTGAAGGCAGTCTTCGGAGCCTTCGACGCGGTCCTGCCAAGAATAAATGGGTTGTGGAGCCACAGCCCCGAACTGTTTGCACTCCCGCACGCCTTCCCAAGGCGCCACTTTTTGAGCAGGCATAAACCGGTTGGCGCCACCCGTATCCGCGCCAAAGGGAAGACCACGCCAGGAGCGCACCGGGGAGGAGATAGGGCGATCGGTGCGCAGATCCTCCTCAAGACTGCCGCGCACCCAGCCGCTGTCGGTACGAACGGTCAGATCATCTTCCCAGGCATTAGCAGCGGCCACCGCTGCCGCCCGGGCCCGCGCATGCGCGCTGGCCGCATGCATTTTGGCTACGGCGGAACTTGCTTCGCGAGACCTCAGGCCGTAAGTTCCATCAGCATTCATATCTACAAGATTAGGAGAGTTTTACGAGCAATGTCTGGCAGCCAGCTGCGACTACGCCCATAGCAAATACCGGCTAGCCCACAGGAAGCTTTCAGGTTGAAGGCCGAATCTTACGCTACGGTGGGAAATAAACGTGGCGCGCCATTCGGAGCGCCATTATCAATATTGAGAGGTGAACAAAAATGGCTGCTTTCTTTAACAAAGATGACAATAAGAACGGAAACGGCAACGTAGGTACTGCTGGGGTTAGTGCTGAAGGCGCTAAGGGCACTGAGGGCACTGCCCCAGAAGGGCTCGACGTTTATGACATTAACCCCGACAACGCCAATACTTTTACTAAGGCGCTGCTCGCAGGACTCGATAAGGCCGTCACTGTACAAACTTCTGTTATCACCAAGTACGTAGAAGGACTGCGCAAGCGCAACCCAGGCTCGTCACCGGCGCAACTGCAGGCGCTCGTGGACAAGCATTTCCTTAACATTGTTTCCGGTACCGGTGCGGCCGCAGGCGCATCCGCTGCTGTCCCAGGCGTCGGCATGGTTACCGGCGTGGCCGCCGTGGGTGCCGAGTCCGTAGTCTTCTTAGAGTCCGCTGCGTGGTACATCCTGTCCTCCGCCTACCTGCGCGGCGACAACATTAATGACGCAGAACGCCGCCGCGCTCTGGTCCTACTCGTGTTGACCGGCTCCAAGGGAACCGCAGTGGTTGACACTCTCGTTGGTGACTTGGGCACTGTTTCGGGTGTCACCTCCGCAGCAACCTTGTCGCGCTTTTCCGCGCCCACTCTCAACGGCCTCAATGGACGCTTGACCAAGCTCTTTACCAAGCAGATCACCAAGCGCTTGAAATGGGCATGGGTTTCTAAGCTCATGCCCATGGGCATCGGCGCCGTCCTGGGTACCTCCGCGAACCGCAAATTGGCCAAGAAGGTCATGGAACACGCCCGCGAACAACTATCGCCATTGCCCGCCGCTTAAGTGTTTTCCCGCCACTAAGGGGGCCTTTTCACCCCTAACCTAGTGAGTAAAACAACACGGAACGTATCATGTGAGGAGACACTTTTCGGGGCGCCGTGTGCGCCCGCGCGAAGACGCTACTAAAGTCCCATTAACGAACCGTAATTAACAAGGAAATGAGGCGAATTCCTGCCGTGAGCAACTCGAGCATTTTCGGCCCTAATGCGTGGCTGATTGACGAACAGTTCCAGCAGTACTCCAAGGATCCAAACTCCGTAGATAAGGAGTGGCGCGATTACTTCGAGGCCAACGGAGCACCAAACAATGGTGCATCTACCCCGGCGGCTGCTTCTGCGGATAAGTCCGCCAAGAAGTCGGCTCCGGTAAAGCCCGCTGCTAAGTCCGCTGCAGCTGGCGGAGCACCGGCAGCTAAACCTGCCAAGGTTGCTGAGAAGCCGGGCAAGGATTCCAATTCTAAGAAGAAGACCTCTGAGTCCCCGCTCGATCGCATTAGCGAAGCCCCTGAGGCAGGCGAGCGTCAGCTCAAGGGCATGTTCAAGGCAATCGCCAAGAACATGGACGAGTCCCTTGAGGTTCCTACCGCTACCACCGTGCGCGACGTACCGGTGAAACTTATGTGGGAAAACCGCGCGATGATCAACGATCACCTCAAGCGCACCCGCGGCGGCAAGATTTCCTTCACCCACATCCTCGGTTATGCCCTCGTCAAGGCAACCCAGATTCACCCGGACATGAACGTCCGCTACGAGCTCAAAGACGGAAAGCCCACCGTGGTCCAGCCTGAGCACATCAACTTGGGCCTGGCTATCGACCTTCCGCAGAAGGACGGCTCCCGCGCACTCGTCGTTGCCGCGGTCAAGGAAGCCGAGAACATGTCCTTCTCCGAGTTTGTGGACGCATACCAGGACATCGTTAACCGCTCCCGCAAAAACAAGCTCACGATGGATGACTTCTCCGGCGTCACCATCAACCTCACCAACCCAGGCGGCATCGGCACCCGCCACTCCATCGCCCGTCTGACCAAGGGCGCAGGCGCCATCATCGGCGTTGGCTCCATGGATTACCCGGCGGAGTTCGCCGGTACTTCCGAAGACCGCCTCGCAGATCTGGGCGTCGGCCGTTTGGTCACCCTGACCTCCACCTACGACCACCGCGTCATCCAGGGTGCAGAGTCCGGCGAGTTCCTGCGCACCCTCGGCCAGCTCATTGTTGATGACCGCTTCTGGGACGAACTCTTCGAGTCCATGGGCGTTCCTTACCAGCCTTTCCGTTGGGCACAGGATGTGCCGAACACCGGCGTAGACAAGAACACCCGCGTCATGCAGTACATCGAGTCCTACCGTTCCCGCGGCCACTTGCTCGCAGACGTCAATCCACTGGGCTGGCGCCAGCCGGGCCTGCCTTGGCCGGACCACCGCGACTTGGACCTCAAGACCCACGGTCTGACCATCTGGGACCTGGACCGCACCTTCAACGTTGGTGGATTCGGCGGCCAGGAGACCATGACCCTGCGCGAGGTCGTCAAGCGCCTGCGCGATGCCTACACGCTGAAGGTCGGCTCCGAGTACGCACACATCCTCGACCGCGACGAGCGCAGCTGGCTGCAGGATCGCCTCGAAGCAGGCATGCCGAAGCCGACCAACGCTGAGCAGAAGTACATCCTGCAGAAGGTCAACGCTGCTGAGGCTTTCGAGAACTTCCTCCACACCAAGTACGTGGGCCAGAAGCGCTTCTCCCTCGAGGGCGCTGAGTCCCTCATCCCGCTGATGGACGCCATCGTGGACACCGCTGCTGGCCAGGGCCTCGACGAGGTTGTTATCGGTATGCCACACCGTGGTCGCCTCAACGTCTTGTTCAACATCGTGGGCAAGCCACTGGCTGACCTCTTTGGCGAGTTCGATGGCAACTACAAGGGCGGCCAGCTCGGCGGCTCCGGTGACGTTAAGTACCACCTGGGCTCCGAGGGCCACCATATCCAGATGTTCGGCGATGGCGAAATCGACATCACCCTGGCTGCTAACCCGTCTCACCTCGAGGCCGTTGACCCAGTCATGGAAGGTATCGCCCGCGCCAAGCAGGACCTATTGGACAAGGGCCAGGACGGCTTCTCCGTTGTTCCGGTCATGCTCCACGGCGACTCTTCCTTCAACGGCCTGGGCATTGTTCAGGAGACCATCAACCTGTCCCAGCTGCGTGGATACACCACCGGCGGCACCGTGCACATCGTGGTCAACAACCAGGTTGGCTTCACCACCACCCCGGATTCCGCGCGTTCCACTCACTACGCCACCGACCTGGCTAAGGGCTTCGACTGCCCGGTCTTCCACGTCAACGGCGACGACCCAGAAGCAGTTGTGTGGGTAGGCCAGCTGGCCACCGAGTACCGCCGCAAGTTCGGCAAGGATGTCTTCATCGACCTCATCTGCTACCGCCTGCGCGGCCACAACGAGGCGGATGATCCTTCGATGACTCAGCCAGAGCTGTACTCCATCATCGATGAGCACAAGTCTGTTCGTGAGATCTACACCCAGGAGCTCATTGGCCGCGGCGATCTTTCTGATGCAGAAGCTGAGGCAGCTGCACGTGACTTCCACGACCAGATGGAGTCCGTCTTCACCCAGGTCAAGGAAGCTGAGAACGGTGCTCCGGGCGAGCAGCATGGCATCACCGCCGCACAGGAGCTCACCCGTGGTTTGGATACCTCCATCACTGCCGAGGAGATCGCCGAAATCGGCCAGGCCTACGCCAACGGCCCTGAGGGCTTCGAGTACCACAAACGCGTTGCTCGCGTGGCCAAGGAGCGACTGAAGTCCTCCACCCAGGGCGGCATCGACTGGGGCTGGGGCGAGCTCATCGCTTTTGGTTCCCTGGCCAACGAGGGCAAGCTGGTCCGCCTGGCTGGTGAGGATTCCCGCCGCGGCACTTTCACCCAGCGTCACGCAATCCCGATCGACCCGCGCGATGGCAGCGAGTACAACCCGCTGAATTACCTTGCACAAACCAAGGGCAACGGCGGCCGCTTCCTGGTCTACAACTCCGCTCTGACCGAGTACGCCGGCATGGGCTTTGAGTACGGCTATTCCGTGGGTAACCAGGATGCTCTCGTGGCATGGGAGGCACAGTTCGGCGACTTCGCCAACGGTGCTCAGACCATCATCGATGAGTACATCTCCTCTGGTGAGGCCAAGTGGGGCCAGCTCTCCAGCCTGGTTCTGCTGCTGCCACACGGCTACGAGGGTCAGGGCCCTGACCACTCCTCTGCTCGTATTGAGCGCTATCTGCAGCTGTGTGCTGAAGGCTCCATGACCGTGGCTCAGCCTTCTACTCCGGCAAACCACTTCCACCTGCTACGCCGCCAGGCTCTCGGTTCCATGAAGCGCCCGCTGGTTGTCTTCACCCCGAAGTCCATGCTGCGTAACAAGGCTGCCGCCTCCTCCATCGAAGAGTTCACGGAGATCAAGACCTTCCGATCCGTCATCAATGACCCGAACTTCGTTGACCACAACGGCAACAAGGTCGGCGATGCTGACAAGGTCAAGACCATCATGCTGGTCTCCGGCAAGTTGTACTGGGAGCTGGCCAAGAAAAAGGAAGCTGACGGTCGCGACGACATAGCTATCGTTCGACTCGAGATGCTGCACCCGATTCCGTTCAACCGCCTGTCTGAGGCATTCAAGGCTTACCCGAACGCTACCCAGGTTCGCTTTGTTCAGGATGAACCGGCTAACCAGGGTCCATGGCCGTTCTACAACGAGCATCTGCGCCGCCTGATTCCGGATATGCCGGAAATGGTCCGCGTCTCCCGCCGTGCACAGTCCTCGACTGCTACTGGTATCGCTAAGGTCCACCAGATTGAGCAGAAGAAGCTGCTGGACGAGGCCTTCGACATCTAAGAGCGTGTACGTGGCCGTCTGAGACGGCCACAGCTGACGGGGGTCAGGTTTGCCCCCACCAGCAAGCACTAGCGCCCTTGTCTCCCATCACGTGGGAGGCAAGAGCGCTTTTTGTTGTATATGAACCAACTTCCGCGTGCACGCGGTGTAGCAGGCTAAGAGATGAAAAGCTTAGGACTTTGGCTTACTGCTCTTATCAGTCTTGCCGTCATCAGATGTCAGATCAGAGCCACCAGAAGAATTCGAATCTCCGCCAGTATCCATCACTGTTCCGGCGTTGGACTCCGCCATCCATTGGCCAACGGTCTCCTCGATGGAGCCCGATTTCTCGGACTTTTCAACGAGCTCTTCAATTTCTTCCTCAGTAAGGAACTTGGTCAATGAAGACACCGCTAGGCGCTCTTCCCTATTGAACAGGCCCTTGTAGTACAAGGCCACGTAATTCTCTGGAAGTTCCACATCAGAGCCTTCACAACCGTGAGCACTGGCCGGTTCCACGACCGCCAATTCAGGCGGCAGAGCATTCATCAATGCAATATGCGTAGTGGCTAGGAAATCTTCACCAGAGGGTTCCTTTTCGTCCGCAACAAAGCGCTGCGATAGCTTTCTGGCTTCATCAGGATTAAACGCGTTCAGGAGCTGACCGGTGCACCCAATGTAGAGGTTGCTTGTCCCGTCACTGCTTTGGAACAGCGGCAATTTTTCATTCAAGCTCGGGTCTGCCGAAAGTACATCGCTGCTGGCTATGTTCGCTGCACGCCCCTCCGACTCGAGGGTTTGCTTGTAGAGCTCCGCCAGCACCAAGTGGCGCGTGGAGTGCGAATCAACTGCGATCGTCACTGGTTGGCCCACACCCACCTTGGCATCAGCAGAAGGATCAAACCTTGCGCAGGAGCTTGCCGTGCCCAAGGCTAGTCCTGCGGTGGCCAGCATCGCGAGAAATGCGCGGGTTTGCATCACAGTCTCCTAATAGATGTTCCAGAAGATGACATCAGTCAGTTAACAAGGGTCATCACGTCCCTGAAATTCTACACTGCGCATATGCGCTTAACGACGCCGCCTTATCCCAGCGTTTTCCTGTGTTAAATAAAGGGCTAAGATGGGACGGGTTATGACTAGCGCTATCACAGAATCCGCCGTTCGGGAGGCCCTTTCCAGGGTTGAAGACCCCGAGATCGGCCGCCCTATCACTGAACTCGATATGGTCAAATCCGTCAACGTTGACGGCAATGACGTCGCTGTAGAAATCTATCTCACCATCGCTGGGTGCCCGATGAAAAACACCATCGAAGCCAACACCCGCGCTGTCCTCGAGGATCTCGAGGGCGTGGGCAAAGTATCCGTCGCACTCGACGCAATGAGCGACGAGCAGCGTCGCGCACTCAAGCAGAAGCTGCGCGGCGGCCAGGCAGAGCCAGAAATTCCTTTCGCAAAACCAGACTCCACCACCCGCGTCTTTGCGGTCGCCTCCGGTAAGGGCGGCGTCGGCAAGAGCTCCACCACCGTTAACCTGGCTGCCGCATTGGTGACCAAGGGCCTTAAAGTAGGCATCGTCGATGCTGACATCTACGGTCACTCCGTGCCCGGTCTTCTAGGTTCTACCGCTGGCCCCACGGTGCTCGATGATGAGATGCTTCTGCCACCTATCTCCCACGGCATCAAGCACATCTCCATCGGCCAATTCGTGGAGGGCAACGCCCCTGTGGTGTGGCGTGGACCGATGCTGCACCGTGCACTACAGCAGTTCCTGGCGGACGTCTTCTGGGGCGACCTAGACGTGCTCCTGCTCGACCTTCCGCCCGGCACTGGCGACGTCGCGCTCTCCGTTGCGCAGCTCATCCCCAACGCCGAGCTACTCATCGTGACGACCCCGCAGGCCGCGGCCGCTGAGGTTGCAGAGCGCGCTGGCTCTATCTCGCAGCAAACCCGTCAACGCGTTGCTGGTGTCATTGAGAACATGGGCGCCATGGTGCTACCAGATGGCTCCACGATGGATATCTTCGGCACCGGCGGCGGCAAGGTCGTGGCTGAGCGCCTGTCCACCATCCTCGGCTACGAGGTGCCGGTCTTGGCTGAGATCCCACTCGACCCCGCTCTGCGCACTGGTGGCGACGCTGGCGAGCCGATCGTTAAGGCCGCGCCTGAGTCCCCCTCCGCGCAGGCGGTCAAGGGGCTAGCCGATAAGCTGGCCATCCGCTCCGACTCACTCGTAGGCAAGACCCTCGGACTCGGGGTTACCCGCCACTAGCCACGAGCTGGGCTCGGACCCGCTCGGCCCCCTTGGACCCGCTCGGTCCTGGCTCGGACGAGCTAGGTTACGTCAGCCCAGGAGAAGCCGGAACCTGCTGCATGACCGCCGTCATCGGAAGGTTTCGGCTTTTGGGCGTTTTCATGCCCCTGTGGCGCCTGTGTTTGCGCTCGTTGGCCCTGCTGGCTGGGCTTGGAGTGCGAGGTGTTTTGCTGGGGCGCATAAACCTGCGAGTAATCAAAGGTCGGCCTATTCTGCGTTGGGGTGGACGAGCTCTGCGTACCCGAGGCTGGTTGCTGCGGCTGGTTTGAAATCACCGGCTTGCCTAGGCCCTCCGTCATCTTCTTAGGGTCGAAGTCATCCCACGCGGATTCATCGCCGTCGAAAAGCGCCTTGGTGATAACGCCACGTGGGCCCATGCGAGTCCACTCTGCGGCCTGGCTGATGGGGCCACGCAGTGAGTCGAATTCCTCACCCAAGCCGCTCAGATCGCCTTCCAGCTCTGCTTTGGCGTTGTTGATGGCCTTGCGCGCGGCATAGATCGCAGCCCGAATATCGGTAATAACCCCAGGCAAGCGCTCCGGGCCGATGACAACAATTCCGATGAGAACGATGAACGCTATCTCGAGCCAACCGATTGAAGAAAACACGGTGTCATCTTATCCCTCTCAGCCGTCTTCTGCTGAGGCGACACCTCCACCAATTATGGGGACGAAGCTATTTACGGCCTTGGTTGTGCTTAACCGCGCGGATAACCATCTCAAACTTATCGAGGAAATCCTGGGGTGAAGCTGCCTGACAAACCTCTTCATCCCTTGCTTCGTTAGAAGTGCGCATTACGGTCGCGGCGTCACTAGCAATGCCGGCGAGCTTGGCCATCAGATCTTTGGGCGCGCGGACCTGGGCATCGACGTTGCACTGGCGCAACCACTCGGAAGCGTGCCGCTGCTCGTGGACGTCTGCACGGCACTCCGAGCAATGAACCAAGTGCACTCGCACGCGGTGTTTTGCCTTCGGCTCCATTTCACCGTCGACAAAGGCTGCCACAGCTTCTGGCCCAAGGTGACCAATGGTGTCGCCACGCCGCGCTTTAGCTTTGGCTTTATCGCGAGCTTTGGCATGGGCACTATCGATGCTGGTTTCAGTGCCCACCACCCCACGCAGAGAGAAGGCGGCGCGGCGTTTACGTTCGAAGGATTCCATGAACTATTCCCACCTTCTTTCTTATCGAGGCGTCGCCGTTATTTTGCAGCGCGTTGCTATCTCCCACCATAGACGCCGAACGGCGCTCGGTATGGAACGCTAGCGAGTGCGCAACAGCACGCGAGCGTCGTCGTTAGTCTGTGCCGCGTTCTCCAAGGCAGCGCGCAGCTGCGAACGGCCACGGTGGATGCGGGAACGAACAGTACCCAATTTCACACCCAGAGTCTCTGCGATTTCGTCGTAGCTCATGCCCACAACATCACAAAGGACCACGGCGACGCGGAAGTCAGGGGCAAGCTCATCCAAAGCCTTTTGCAGAACTGGATCCAAGTTCGCCACAGAATAGGCCTGCTCCGGGGTCATGTCCGTTCCTGGGACACGTTCGTAGTCCTCCGGCAAAGCCTCCATACGGATCTTGGCGCGGTGACGGACCATATCAAGGAACAAGTTCGTGGTGATGCGGTGCAGCCATCCATCAAAGGTGCCGGCTTGGTACTTATCCAGTGAACGGAAGACTCGCATGAACGTTTCTTGAGTCAGATCCTCCGCATCTTGCTGGTTACCAGAAAGGCGGTACGCCAAGCGGTAAACAGAGTCTGCGTGCTCAGCCACCAGCTCAGCCCAGGAAGGCATGGCTGCAGTGCCCGCGTCAAAAGCAGCCGTTCCAGTCAGTTCCTCTTGGGCATCAGCGAAGGATGCAGGAGCCCCCTCGCGTGCTTCGCCGAGAGAAGATTCAACGATCTGCTTTTTTGTCATGCCAATCATTTTTCTATACCTAGCTTCAAAACGCCAGACATTATTCTGTTAAGACTCTGTGAAGAGAAAACATCTATCTCATCAGTAACAAACCTGGCGTCTTGACACCGCGCACGTACAAAATTACCTAAGGTTTAGGTTGTGACTATTACGGCATACGACGCATTGCGTTCTTACATCGAATCCACCAGCGACGTTTCTGAGGCACTCGCCGGAGCACGCTCCCATGCTGAGGAATATGGCCTGTCCGTTCCTGATGAAGCAACAGGACAGCTGCTTACCTCCCTCACCGCCACCGGTACTGGCGCTGAGCGCGCACAGGCAGTGGCAATCACCCCGGCTGCCGCCGTGGTAGGAATCTATCTCCTCCAGGGTTTGCCCGAAAACGGCATCGTCACCTGTATCGACCCGGAGGCAGAGCACCAGGCCATGGCCAAGGCCACCTTCCGTGAGGCTGGATTCGCCACCACGCGTGCACGCTTCTTGCCTTCTCGTCCACTCGAGGTGATGGGCCGCCTTGCAACTGACGCCTACCAGCTCATCTTCGCCGACGTTCCTGCACTGGATATGCCTGCACTCATCAACGCCGCATTCCCACTGCTGCGCCAGCACGGCACCTTGGTACTGGCCAATTCCCTCCTCGACGGAACGCTCGCAGACACCACGCGTACTGACCGCGACACTGCGGCAGCCCGCGAGGCAGATGAACTCGCGCGCTCCCTCGAGGGCGCGATTGTCACGCGTCTTCCATTGGGCTCGGGACTTACCCTCATCACCAAGCAGTAGCTAGCGGTCACAACTCTTGGAAGACTAGCGACGAACTGGGCACAAAAGCCGGGGCGGAGCCAACCTTTGAAAGGAAGCTCCACCCCGGCTTTAATCGCAGCCCAAGTCCTAAGAGGCGATTTTATACAGTCTCGTTCTTGCCCACGACCACTACGCCGCCATCAGAGACCTTGAAGCGGGCTTCATCGCGCTCGCGGTCAACGCCGATAATTGCGCCATCGGAAACAACAACGTTCTTATCCAAGATGGCGTGACGAACCACCGCGCCCTTGCCCACGCGCACACCTGGCAAAAGGACGGAGCCCTCTACCGTTGCACCGTCTGCAACATGGACGTCCGAAGAAAGGACGGAGTTGCGGACCGTACCGCCAGAGACGATGCAGCCAGGAGCCACCATTGACGATTGTGCGATACCATTTTGCACAAACTTTGCTGGCGGCAGGTTGGACTCATCGGTGGAGTGAATCGGCCAGCGGTTGTTGTACAAGTTGAAGATTGGGTGCACAGAGATGAGGTCCATGTGCGCCTCGTAGAACGAGTCGATGGTACCTACGTCGCGCCAGTAACCGTGGTCGCGCTCAGTTGAGCCAGGAACCTCGTTAGCCATGAAGTCATAAACATGGGCCTGACCCCGCTCAACGAAATAAGGGATGATGTCCCCACCCATGTCATGATCAGAATTCTCGTTCTGCTCATCCTCAAGCAGCGCCTCAATCAAAGCGTCGGCGGTGAAGACATAGTTACCCATCGACGCATAAGTCATGTTCGGATCATCTGGCGTTGATGGCGGGTTCTCTGGCTTCTCCAAGAACTCAGTGATTGAGCCCATGCCATCAGCCTGGATACAACCGAATGCAGAAGCCTCTGAGCGCGGTACGCGAATACCAGCAACGGAACAGTCCAAGCCGGCGGCGATGTGTTCTTCGACCATCTGCTGGGGATCCATGCGGTAGACGTGGTCAGCACCGAAGACGATGACAAAGTCAGGTTTCTCGTCATAGATAAGGTTTAGAGACTGCACAATGGCGTCCGCAGAACCGTTGTACCAACGCTTGCCACGACGCTGCTGCGCCGGAACGGAAGCGATGTACTGGGAAGTAGGACCCGATAAATTCCAGGCCTGCGAGATGTGACGGTCGAGGGAGTGGGACTTGTACTGAGTCAAGACCGCAATCTTGAGATAACCCGCGTTGACGAGATTCGACAAGACGAAGTCGATTAAGCGATAGGAGCCGCCGAAGGGAACGGCGGGCTTCGCGCGATCCTCCGTCAACGGGAAGAGACGCTTACCTTCGCCGCCGGCGAGGACAATGGCAAGGACATTAGGCTGCGTTTTCACATGTTCCAACCTATTCACTTTTCAAACGTTTCGCAGAAGAAATATCTGTGAAACTACCCCCGCGATCTTTTTCTGCACACGCTTAACTTAATCCGTATTCTGGGAGGGCATGAGAGCCGGAATTTTTTCCAAAGAATACCCACCAGAGATTTATGGTGGCGCAGGCGTACATGTCGCCGAACTGACCCGATTTATGCGCGAACTCATCGACGTATCAGTGCATTGCACTGGCGCGCCCCGCGACGAAAAAGATGTCTTCACCCACGGGGTTGATCCGGAGCTGACGCAAGCTAACCCCGCTATCCAAACGCTGTCCACCGGATTGCGCATGGCCACTGCCGCCTCCGATATCGATATCGCGCACTCACATACGTGGTATGCCGGTTTGGCTGGGCATCTTGCGGCGCGCCTCTACGACATCCCGCACGTAGTCACTGCGCACTCTTTGGAGCCGCATCGCCCTTGGAAGCGTGAGCAACTCGGCGGCGGCTACGAGATTTCCTCGTGGTCAGAGAAGAACGCCATGGAATATGCCGATGCCGTCATCGCTGTGTCTGCCGGCATGAAGGGCGCTATCTTGGATGCTTATCCCCGCATCGATGAGTCTAAGGTGCACGTTGTTCTCAACGGTATTGATACCCAGCTGTGGCAGCCGCGCCAGGCTGACTACTTCGACACCCTGGGCGTCGACAAGCAGCGCCCCGTCGTTGCTTTCGTCGGCCGCATCACCCGCCAAAAGGGCGTAAAGCACCTACTCAAGGCTGCAGCCCAGTTCGACAAGGACATCCAGCTGGTCCTCTGCGCCGGTGCTCCAGATACCCCTGAAATCGCTGCGGAAACCAAGGCTCTGGTCGAGGAACTACAGTCCACCCGTGACGGAGTCTTCTGGGTACAAGAGACGCTTTCGCGCAGCCTTATCCAGGAGGTCTACTCGGGCGCCGAAGTTTTCGTGTGCCCTTCTATCTACGAACCGCTCGGCATCGTGAACCTCGAAGCCATGGCGTGTGGCACCGCCGTCGTCGCGTCTGACGTCGGAGGCATCCCCGAGGTTGTCGTGAATGGTGAGACCGGCGTGCTGGTTCACTACGACCAGAACGATACAGCTACCTTTGAGTCGGACCTCGCCGCGGCTGTCAATCAGGTTGCTACTGACAAAGAGCGGGCCGCTGCATTCGGCCAAGCCGGCCGCAAACGCGCAGTCGACGAGTTCTCGTGGGCCACCATCGCTTCCCAAACCGTCGACATCTACCGCGCCCTCGTATAGGCACATTTTAGGAAGGTTATTCGTGACAACTCATCGTCCTGAACTGCACTTTGTTCCGGAATCGGGAATTCTTGAAGCACCTGCCGGTGTCCTTCTCGATGGCACCACTTGGCATCTGTTCTTCCAGTACCGTCATGAGCTTTCTGCTCCGGCGCGTTGGGGCCACACATATTCTGAAGAACTCCCCTTCGACTGGCTGGAATGCGACGACGTCCTGGCCCCTGTCGGCGGCGAGCTTTCCCTGCGCGCGGGCTCCGTGGCAGCGGGGGAAGACGCCATCAATCTTTACTTCACCTCGGTGACCTCCACCGGCACTTCGGTGCGTTTGGCCCGCTTCACGGACTTCCAAGACGTGTGCGAGATTTCTGATGACAGTCACTCGTTAGATCCGAACGTTGTCCGTTATGGCGAAGTGGCTAGCTCCGTCACCAACTACTCGCGCTTCCGCTCCCCTTCGGTTGTTCCGGATTGGGCGGCAAAGGACCGCGACGAGGGCCACGAGGGCTGGCTCATGCTTGCACTGACTGGGCACTCTGATGCGCCGCTTCCGGTAATTCTCCGTTCTGCAGACGGTCTATCCTGGGAAGTCGAGGGCCCGCTCGAATTCAATGGCGAGCCAGGTTTCAACGAGGGCGAGGTGCCGGCGAACTCCTCTATTCCGCCCGTCGTTTCCCCTCGCTTGGTGCGCCTGCGTGACGAGGTGGACGGCCGCATTTACGACGTCCTCCTTCTTACCCTTGAACGCAACAATCGCGACGTGTCCGGATACTTGGTGGGCCGCTTGGAAGGAACCACCTTTACTATTGCGTCTGGCTTCCAGCGCATTGACTTCGGCCATGACTTCTCGCGGCCGCGCAATACCAACACCACTGATGGAACCATTCCGCAGGAGACGCGTTACGACGAAGCCCTCATCTTCGGCTTGCTCAACGGCAATGGCCGCGGCGACGATCCCACGCTGCACCCATCCTTCAAGGAGGAGGGGTGGGCCAATACGCTGGCGCTGCCGCGCCACCTGACCCTGCAGGGTGGAAAGCTCTTCCAGACTCCGCCGCGTGGCCTACCGGACGCAATCCGTCAGTCTGAACGCGCCCGTTCCTGGACCGGTGTACTGGACGTCCCAGAGGGCTCTTCCGTCACGGTAACTCTGTTGGACGGAAACGGTGAACCAGCAGCCGTGGTCACCCACGCAGGCAGTACCTTGACGCTTGATCGTTCTATGGCTAAGGCTTTTGATTCCTATTTCAAGGACTCCAAGCCGGCCATAGCTCGACTCGCCGAAGGCGACTCTGATTCTCTAACCGTCGTAGTCGACGGCGCCACTGTGGAGGTCTACGCCGACGGCGGCCAGGTAGCAATGGGCTCCCGGGTCTACTTCGAGAAGGGCTGTTCCGATGTCATCGTTGAGACTTCCGGCGATGCTGTAATCGAGCAATCCTGGCAGCGCAAGGGCTCTAAGCTCTAAGGCACAACATTTAAAGACTAAAAGGCTGGAGACCCCCACGTTGTCTCCAGCCTTTCTGCATGTCCCTCCCTAGCCCTTAACCTAGGGTCCGGGGATTCACGCCTTTTAATTGGGTTATACTGCGCGCAATCGGTCGAGACGCGCACGCGCAGTAACCGTCATAGATTCAGGAAGCAGCTCCATCCGCTCTGCCAGAACTTCAGCGCCGAGGTGGCGGGCCGAAGGGCTCATCCCCACCTGTGCTGCGATGGAAGCGCGGTCGAGGTTCATCGGGAAGGATAGGTCCACAGGGTCGGCCGCTTGTTCGAGATAGCCTGCGGCTTGCTCGTACATGCGCTCAATCTTGCCTTCCTCTACGCCCAAGATTCCTAGAGGTTCGCGCAATTCATCCAAGTGCCCCACACCAGGGGTCAAGACGATAACTTCGCCGCCCGGGCGCAAAATACGCTGAAACTCGGCTGGGTTGCGAGGGGCAAAAACTACGGAAATCGCATCCACCGAATCGTCCTGCAACGGAAGGCGTTCCCACACGTCCGCTACAACTGCGCCGACGCGTGGGTGGCACTTTGCCAAATGCTTGGCAGCATGTGGTGAAATATCGAGGCCGACGCCGCGTGCGTCCGCGATGGAGTCGAGGGTGTGCGCTAGGTAATAGCCTGTGCCAGCACCTACTTCAAGCAGAGTCGGGGCAACGGTTTCTGGCAGTTCGGCTGCATCCAGTGCATCCTGGACCGCGCCAGTGACAGCTTCCACGAACGGCGCAAAGTGCCCGAGGGAGAGGAAGGTCTCGCGGGCATTGACCATCTCGATGGAGTCGCCCTTATGTTTAAGCCCTGCGCCTGCCGAGAGCGTGACGTAACCTTGCTTGGCTACATCAAAGGAATGGCCCGATCCCGATACCAGGCGGGTGAAATCATCCGCACCGGTGAGAGCAGAGCCATCGTTGGGGTCGGCCAGAACATCGATGATGTGTGAAAGCATGCTTTCAGACTAGCTGGAAACTTCAGTTAGGAGTGAACCGAGTTCAGCTGCTTCCTCTTTGGTGAGTTCAACGACGATTCGACCACCACCATCGGAGGGGATTCGCATAACAATCTTGCGGGACTCCTCAACTGCTTCCATTGGCCCACCTGTCGTGCGTGGCTTCATAGCTGCCATAGTTGTTCCGCTCCTTTGGGATTCAAATTATTTGGGTTACCCCAACCACTCTACGCCGTTTTCCTAGTCACGTTGCGGACTAGTGTTTTTAAGCGGCGCAGATAGGCCTTGCTTTCCAGATTCGGCGGATTCCTCTGTTGCTGCAGCCGTTTCACCGGTGGAAGCTTCAGAATTGGTGACTGTGGAGGTCAGACGTTTTTCCAGTTCGTTAAGGAGAGCGTCGACTTGGGTCTGACGGTAGCCATAAGAGACAACGTCAAAGCGGATGTCATCAAAGCGATCCTCGCGCAACGCCTTCCGGTTGTCTTCAACAAGGTCACGGCGTTCGTCAAGGTCGGAAAACACCTCGCCACGCCCAAAAATAGAACCCCACACCCAGGTTCCTAGGATCACGAGCGCGAGCAAAACTGCAATTAACAAAATCCACGACAGCATAGGCTAGAGCTTACTGTTAAGGGCGAGGCGTTGATCAATAGGACCTACGACTGCGGCACGCGAGAGGATTGTCTGCGCCACGACATCAGCCATGGGGGCAAGCTCGTGGAGGTGTCGGTTGCGATGCACGCGCTCTCCTAAGTCCACCTCGGCGATTGATTCCACGCCGTAGCGCTTGGCGACGTCGATTAGCAGTCCTGCTTCGACCCCGTACCCGGAGACAAACGGCAAGGCACATGCGACGTCGCGTCGCAGCGCATACTCCCCGCCCAGCGGTTGGGAGATGACGCTGAGCTCAGGGAAAAACATATGCAACAACGGCTTTGCTGTGAGCTCCGTGACGCGGCCACCGCCGCTGGGAGCGCCGTCGATAGTGCGGCGGTAGGTAGCCTTCACCATTTGTATTCGCGGTTCAGTAAACGGAGCAACAAGCTCCTTGACCATTCCCGGCCGGGCAGATTCTAAGTCTGCATCGACAAAAACCACGATGTCTCCTCGCGCGGCAGCTACCCCGCGCCATAGGGATTCGCCTTTTCCTGGGCGAGGAGAAATGTCGGGAAGGATGTCCCGCCAGTTGTGCACCGTCGCCCCGGCGTCACGCGCGCGTTGCGCAGTGAGATCGACGGAGTCGGCATCGATGACGAGGACCTCTGCCGGGTTATCCGCACGGCAGGCGCGTACGACATCGGCGACGGTGGCTTCCTCATTCAACGCGGGGATGATAACGCTGACGTTCATGCAAGCCCACGTGTTGTGTTCAGCGGCGCCATGTGCCCCTGGATGGCGGCGGTCATGCGGATGACGTCGAGGGTTTCCGCAACCTCGTGGACGCGAAATGCTGCCACGCCATGCGCGGCAGACCAAGCCGTGGCCGCCAGAGTGCCAAAGACGCGCTCGCCGACGCCGCGATCCAAGGTCTCCCCTACGAAGTCCTTGTTTGATAGGGCCATGAGCACCGGCCAACCGGTGGCCACCACCTCGTCAATGCGACGCAGCAGCTCCAAACCGTGGAAGGTATTCTTGCCAAAGTCGTGTGTGGGATCGATATAGACCAGCTCTTCCGGGCAGCCAAGCGTGGCTGCCTTTTCCGCCAGCGCCGTAGTTTCGGCGATGACGTCTGCGACGACGTCGTCAAAGTGCACGCGATACGGACGCGTGCGCGGAGTCACGCCGCCGGTATGGGAACAGACGTAGCCCACCTTGCGCTGGCCGGCTACCTCAATGAGCTCGGGATCCCATCCAGCCCAGGTGTCGTTGACGAGCGTGGCGCCGGCGGCGATGGCTGCCTCGGCCACGCTGGCACGCCACGTATCGACGGAGATGATCACGTCCGGGTGGCGTTCGTGCGCCGCAGCGATGGTGGGAACCACGCGATCGATTTCTTCCTGTGCATCGACGGCTTCGCCAGGCCCAGCCTTCACGCCGCCAATGTCGACAATGCTGGCGCCCTGTTTGATGACCTCCGAGCAACGCTCAATGGCAAGTTCCTCCGCGAAGGTGGCGCCTTTGTCATAAAAAGAGTCAGGGGTGCGATTGACAATCGCCATGACTCGGGCGAGGCTAGCGCTCATTGCGGACTCGCTTGTCGCTCATCACCTTGTGGCACTCCACGATATGGGCAACCGCCTCATCGACGTCATCGGTGACGAGGAAGAGATCGAGGTCCTCCGGGTTGATGAAACCACCCGCCGCCAAGGTGGACTTGAGCCATTCAACGAGACCCGACCAGTACTCGGTACCCATGAGCACAATTGGGTAGTTGGTCACCTTGCCGGTCTGAACCATGCACAGCACCTCGAAAAACTCGTCCATGGTGCCCATGCCACCAGGCAGGCAGATAAACGCCTGAGAGTACTTGAGGAACATCGTCTTGCGAGCAAAGAAGTAACGGAAGTTCAGTCCCAGGTCCACGTACTCATTGAGCCCCTGCTCGTGCGGGAGCTCGATGCCTAGGCCCACGGAGAGCCCATCTGCTTCATATGCGCCGCGGTTGGCGGCCTCCATGACGCCGGGGCCACCGCCAGTGATGACGGCATATTCCGACTTGGCCAACGCCTCGCCAACGCGCACGCCCAGGTCGTACTCTGGTGTGCCCTCCCCCATGCGCGCTGAGCCAAACACGGTAACTGCTTTGGGCAGCTTGGACAGAGCGTCGAATCCGGCCACGAACTCACCCTGGATGCGCAGCACTCGCCACGGATCGGCGTGCTGCCACTCGTGGTCAGCGCCGGACTCCAAAAGGCGCTGATCGAAGGTGGACTCTTGCTGGCCATCGGTACGCAAAAGCAGTGGGCCACGGAGGGTGCGGTTTCTTTCAGGCGACATGGGATACTCCTTGTTTTCGGGGTGCTTTGGGACGCTTGGGGTAACTGCGGGAGGGTGGCTTGTACGACTGTAGCGCCTAAGCGGTGGTCAGGTACTGCAGGAGTGCAGTGGATACGGTAGTGATCTGCTCGATGGGGACCTGCTCGTCCTTCTTGTGAGCAAACCCGGGATCGCCCGGGCCAAAGTTCACGGCCGGTGTGCCCATCTCGGAGAAGCGGGCCACGTCGGTCCAGCCAAACTTGGCGCGGAACTGGCCGCCGACGGCGTCGACAAGCGCGCGTGCCGCAGGCTGTCCCAGCCCGGGAAGTGCCGCGCCAGCTTCGTCGTCAACCTCGATGCTGACGTTCTCGTGCTCGCCGATGACCTCGCGCATGTGCGCCATTGCCTCCGGCAGGCTGCGGTCCGGCGCGAAGCGGAAGTTGACGAACATCCAGGCCTCGTCGGGAATCGTGTTCGTGGCCACACCCGACTCCAGGTGCACGATGTTCAGGCCTTCCTTATAGGTACAGCCGTCGATGGTGACCTCACGCGGAACATAGTTGGCCACGTTCATCATCACCGGAGCCAACGTGTGGGCAGCATTAGAGCCCAGCCAGGCGCGAGCAGAGTGGGCGCGGGTGCCGTGGGCAGTGACCCGCAGGCGGATGGTGCCCTGGCAGCCTGCCTCGATCATGGCGCCGGAGGGTTCGCCGAGCAGCGCCAGATCACCGTGCAACCACTCCGGATGATCCTTTTGTAGGTGTCCCAGGCCATTGAACTCGGTGGCCACCTCCTCGCCCTCATAGGCGATGACGGTGAGATCGTGGGCGAGCTCTGGGGCGTCGTAAAGCGCGGCGAAAGCATGCAGATACACAGCCATGCCGGATTTCATGTCGACGGTGCCGCACCCCCACATGATGTCCCCTTCCATGTGGTGGGGAACGTTGTCAGCCAAAGGCACGGTGTCGATGTGGCCAGCCAAGACCACACGGGAATCTTTGCCCCAGTTGGTGCGCGCGCATACGGTATTGCCATAGCGCACTACCTCGACTTTTTCGCTGTCGAGGCCGCGCAGGGCGGCTTCGACTGCATCGGCAATCGCCTCCTCGTGATGCGATGGGCTCGGAATATCAACGAGCGCTTTGGTCAATTCGATCGGGGACGCAAACAGATCTAAAGTCACAAAGCGCCATCGTAGCGTCCACGGATGTCTGCTGCATTGTGTAATATCCCCTTGGTCAACTTAAAGCGCGTCACAAAAGGCGGATGAATATGGCAGATGCCACACAGCAACTAAAGACTCGCCACCTCACCATGATGGGTCTCGGATCGGCCGTCGGCGCTGGTCTGTTCCTCGGCGTTGGTCTCGGTATTCAGATTTCCGGTACCTCGGTTCTCGTCTCCTATGCGATAGCCGGCGCCCTCGTAGCCGTCATCATGTGGATGCTCGGCGAGATGGCCGCAGCCCGCCCTTCCCTGGGCTCCTTCTCCACCTATGCCGGACAGGCTTTCGGCAACTGGGCCCGTTTCACCTTGGGCTGGATTTTTTGGTTCATGCTAGTCATGGTTATGGGCGCAGAGATTACCGGCGCTGCAGCCATTATCTCCTCGTGGTTTGACATCGCCCCCTGGATCCCAGCGCTCATCGCTGTGTCCTTCTTCGCCGTGGTGAACTTCGCCGCAGTCCGCGGATTCGGTGAGTTCGAGTTCTGGTTTGCCATCATCAAGGTCGCGGTTATCATCGCCTTCCTCGTCGTTGGTGTCCTCATGTTCGTGGGCGTGCTGCCTGGATTCAACGGCGATTTAGCCGGCACAAACTTCACTGAGAACTTCCTGCCTAATGGCCTACCTGGCTTTGCGGCTGGACTGCTTGCTGTGGCCTTCGCCTTCGGCGGTATTGAAGTGGTGACCATTGCCGCCGCTGAGTCTGAGGATCCAGCACACAACGTGGCAACCGCAGTCCGCGCGGTCATCTTCCGCATCATGGTCTTCTATATCGGCGCCATCGTAGTCATCACGATGATCCTGCCATTCGCCGACATTCAGGATGCCGACGCTGCCGCGGATTCCCCGTTCACCCTGGTTCTGGAAGCAGCCAAGATCCCATTCGCTGCAGGCTTCATGGAAGTCATCATCGCCCTGTCACTGCTGTCCGCGTTCAACGCGCAGATCTACGCCACCTCCCGCCTTGTTCATGACATGTCCAAGGATGGCTCCGCACCTAAGGTCTTCCTCACCAAGAACCCTTCCGGCTCCCCGGTCTTTGCCGTCATCCTCTCGATGGTTTGCGCCTTCGCATCGGTACTCCTGCAGTTCTGGAACCCACCAGGACTTCTGGCCTTCCTCTTCAATGCGGTCGGCGGCTGCCTGCTGGTGATCTGGACCTTCGTGGTTGCTTCCTACCTGAAGCTGCACCCCATCATGGCTGCCAACAACGAGCTGACCACCATCCGCGTCATCGCCTACCCGGTACTGCCATGGGCCACTTTGTTGGCCATGGCGGTGCTGGTCGTGCTCATGCTCCTCGATCCCTCTGCCCGCAACCAGGTCATTGCCGTGCTCGTACTAACGGCCTTCCTCGTCGTTGCGTCGCAGTTCACAAAACCGCGCCAAGTAGCTACGGAAACTAGCTAGCTGTGTAAGCTGTAGCGGTAAAAGATGTCGCCTGGGGTTTCTCGGGCGATTCCCGGCAATCAAAAGGTTCACTTCTAGATATGACTTCTGCATCCGCCCGCGGCCTTGCCACCCTGACCCACGATGGAACCGTCCTTGACGTATGGTTCCCTGCCGTTCACATCGGCGAGGACGCTAACGTCACGAAGACCGGCACCACCCGCTTGGAGCAGACCCCACAGCAATTCGCTGCGCTGGTGGGCCCGGACGAGGAGCGCGGCGTGGCTCGCGTTGCAGTTGAGACCGCCATCAAGGATCTGGATGAGGCCCCGGTGGACACCTACGACGCATACCTGCGCCTCCACCTCCTCTCCCACCGCGCGGTCAAGCCGCACGGCCTGAACATGGACGGCATCTTCGGCCTGCTGGCTAACGTTGTGTGGACCAACTACGGTCCTTGCGCGGTTGCCGACTTCCAGATGGTCCGCGGCCGCCTGTCCTCCCGCGGCCCCGTTACTGTCTACTCGGTGGACAAGTTCCCGCGCATGGTGGACTACGTCGTGCCGACCGGCGTCCGCATTGGCGACGCCGACCGAGTCCGCCTCGGTGCTCACCTCGCTGAGGGCACCACGGTCATGCACGAGGGCTTCGTGAACTTCAACGCCGGAACCCTGGGCGCCTCCATGGTTGAGGGCCGCATCTCCGCGGGTGTTGTGGTCGGTGACGGCTCTGATGTTGGCGGCGGCGCTTCCATCATGGGCACGCTTTCTGGTGGCGGCAAAGAAGTCATCTCCATCGGCGAGCGCTGCCTGCTGGGCGCCAACTCGGGTATTGGCATCTCGCTTGGCGACGACGCCGTAGTCGAGGCCGGCCTCTACGTCACCGCTGGCACGAAGATCGCCGTGTTCGGCAAGATCGCCGAGGCTCTTGGAGTCAAGGAAGGCGACACCGTCAAGGGCTCACAGCTCTCCGGAGCTTCTGGCGTCCTGCTGCGCCGCAACTCCGTCTCCGGTGCCGTCGAAGCCACCGAGTGGAAGGCCGATGCAGTAGCCCTCAACGAGGACCTGCACAAGAACTAAGCTTCTGCCGAGCCCCCGGTTCATAGCCCCCTCGCAGGCGCGTTCTAAACTGGGAAGGTGACTGCATCGACATCTTCCTCATCAGGCTCTCTTGGCAGCGGCCTCAAGGTCCGCCACCTCACCATGATGGGCCTCGGCTCAACCATAGGCGCGGGCCTTTTCCTTGGAACCGGCGTTGGTATTTCCGCCGCAGGCCCCGCTGTGCTCCTCGCCTACCTCATCGCTGGCTTCCTCGCCATCCTCGTGATGCAGATGCTCGGCGAGATGGGCACCGTTATCCCCGCCTCCGGTTCCTTCTCCGAGTATGCCGAACACGGCATCGGACGCTGGGCCGGATTTACCCAAGGCTGGATTTACTGGCTCGCTACCGTTGCAGTCCTAGGCGCTGAAATCACCGGCGCGGCCGGCTTCATAGGTTCGTGGTTCAATGTATCGCCGTGGATTCCGGCCGCAGTGTGCGTAGCATTCTTTGGCATCGTCAATCTCCTGCGCGTACGCCTCTTCGGCGAGTTTGAATACTGGTTCGCTGCCATCAAGGTCATTGTCATCGTCGCCTTCCTGATCGTGGGCTTCCTGCTCATTTTTGGCTTTTTACCAGGGCACGAGTTCATCGGTACCAAGATCTTCCTCGAAGACGGCTTCATGCCGAATGGCCTCGGCGGCGTCGCTGCAGGTCTGCTCGCCGTTGCCTTCGCATTCGGCGGCATCGAGGTAGTAGCCATCGCGGCCGCCGAGTCTGAGGACCCTGAGAAGTCCCTCGTCAACGCGGTGCGCTCCACCATCTTACGTATCTCGGTTTTCTACCTGGGCTCCGTTCTGGTCATCACCTTCCTGTTACCGTATTCCACTCTCGGCGGCGCTGACACCGCAGCACAATCGCCGTTTACTCAGGTGCTCGACCGCGCTGGTATTCCGGTGGCCGCCGGCTTCATGGAAGTCATCATCGTGTTGGCACTGCTCTCCGCATTCAACGCGCAGATCTACGCCTCCTCGCGCATGATGCACTCGCTGGCCTCTCGCCACGAGGCACCGCAGATCTTTACCAAGACCAACGAGCGCGGCGTCCCCACCAACGCCATCGCCCTGTCGGTGCTCCTCTCTGTGGTCATGGTCGTGCTCAACTACGCCGACACGGGCTGGTTGCTCCGCTTCATGCTCAATTCTGCTGGCGCTTCCCTGCTCATCGTGTGGGTATTCATCGCGGTGAGCCAGCTGCGCCTGCGCCGCCGCCTGGAAGCTATCCACCCGCTGCCCATTCGTATGTGGGCTTTCCCGTACCTCACGTGGTTCTCCCTGGCCATCTTCGCGGCCATTGCGGTGCTCATGCTGACCGACGCCAGTGCCCGTGTTCAGCTGCTCTCGGCCGCAGCGATGTTTGCAATTCTCGCAGTCGCCAGCGTCATCAATGCGAAGATGCGCGGGATTTCCCCGACCTCGACGCTGCCGCTTCCCGACGTCGAAAAGCGCCTCAATAAGCAGCTCGAGGACTAGCCATCCGCAACAGATCGCACCGGCCCCTCGCCGGTGCTACTGCCTTTTTAGGACCTCCTAGTTGATGGACACATGTCCGTCAGGAGTAAAAGTCGCGACGCTGCCTCCGCTTTCCATGGTAAACGTTCCATCAAAGTCATTAGTCAGTGTGATGCCTTGAATGGTGGTGCGAGTGCCCGGTTCCATTGTCTTAGGCGCCGAGTCCGCCAGGCCGCCGCCCGGTAGGCCTGCGGTCATCGACTTAACAAATTCCAGTTGTCCTGATTCACTCTTAGCGACGGTATCGGCCGAATCCATTCCCACAGGGGTTTCCACTTGTGGTGTATCAACCATTGCCATTTGGCAAGTTGCATAACTGCCGCTCTGCTTAACGAAGCAATAACCGTCGCGGATGAGCACGACCCAAGTTATCTCATTAACCATAAAGTACTGTTCGTCCACAACCTTCAGGCTCGGTGCAACGGGTGCTCTCTTCCGACGTCGCCGAGCTCGTCACCGTCGCAGACACAGCGGCAGCGAAACTAGGCTCAGAATCCTGCGAATTGTCGGAGGAACCAGACGAACAGGCAGTCAACGCACCAGCGAGGGCAGCGCAGGAAAGAAGAGAAAAGAGCTTATTCATACCTTCACCTTACTGCCGCCAAAGTACTTTTAGAGCGGATCCTCTTGGGCAACGACGACAGGCGACTTTGGCTTCGAGCGGAATGTCCACAGCTTATTGATGACAAAATTGATCGGCATAGCGACCACGATGGAAATCGCATTCGCCCAGTAGCTCTTGTTTCTTAATCCAGAGGAGTCATCGAAGATATCGCTTGGTAGCTGGACCGGCGAGTTCGTGTTGATCAAAGCGACCATAACAATCTGCGAAACGATCATCGCACCAACGCCCGTGATAAGGAATGGGAAAAAGCCCCGCAACCAGGACACCTTCTCCACCGAGCCAAACGTCCATTTGCGGTTGAGCTGGTAATTCCAAATATTTGCAACGAAAAAGGCAATGAATGCGAAGACGTTGTACCAACGGATGTTGAAATCCGTGAACGGGATCGCCCAGAAAGGATCGTAGTAGTGCAATCCAAAAGCAGAATCAAAGATCTTTTTGGTGGCAATGAACACCGCTTGGTTCACCAACACACCTGATCCACCGACCACGCCGAACTTAATGAACTGGCCAAAATTGGAGGCAAACCGCGCAAAGGTCAAATCCGCCATAGCTCGCCCCTTAGCGTCGTCTAAAATTAAAACCCATTAGAGTCTAGTCCTTCACCCTTGCGCAGCGAAAAACTGACGCCGCGCGCCACATATCGGATCGATAAATTCTAAGCGCTCGTGTACCAACTGCAAAGGCTCCGAGAAGTCATAGAGAGCCAGCCCTTTATCCACTGGATAAGTGTCATCCCCGCAGATGGGACTACCCAAGTGGTTCAACAAGACCCGCAGCTGATGCGTGTGCCCGGTCAGCGGTTGGAGCTCCACGTCCTTGCCGCTCGCACGCACAAAAGTCTGCGTCGGCGTACCCGCCGGATCCACGACAACCTGTCTGCTTCCGTGCGGCTTAGCCATCCTCAGCGTCACCATGCCCTCAAACTGGAGTGGCTGCGTCACCCGAGCGCGATAAGTCTTGTGCATCTGCCTGTCCTGGAACATGTGCTGATACAGCCCACGCGTGCGTGGGTTCACCGAACACACCACAACTCCAGCCGTGAGCCTATCGAGGCGATGCAACGGAACAATCTCATCATTGTCCATATCCACGCGCAGGCGAGTCTGCAGAGTCTCGCGCACGATTCGTCCATTCGACGTCGTGGGCAGGAAATGCGGTTTGTCAACGACAAGAAGATGCTCATCGGCATAGAGCACCTGATAGTCGAAAGGAATGGGCGGCTCCGGCGGGACCTCTGGGTGGTACCACGCAGGAATAGGGCACTCCAGCCGCGTTCCGGGCCCTAAGAGTGCACCCGCCGGAAAAGGAGAATCCCCAGCCTCGGCCGCCCAATACTGCGGCGCGGCAGGAACGGTGCCATGCAGCACCGCCTTCCGCGGGCTTATCCCCTCCCGCGCTGGCGGTCGAAAAGCCATGGACAGGCCCTCGACCTATTTACTGCGCGAGGCGGGCAACAGCGGCGTCGATACGCTCGTCGGTGCCGTTCAAGCCGATGCGCACGAACTTCTGCCCCGTTGGGCCGTAGAAGTCACCAGGGGCGACCAAAATACCGCGTTCAGCCAGCCAGTCCACCGTCGTGCGGCAGTCTTCATCGCGGGTAGCCCACAGGTACATGCTGGCCTCAGAATGCTCAATGCGGAAGCCTGCCTCCGTTAGGGCACGCAGCAGCTTCGCACGGCGGGCAGCATAGCGACGAACCTGCAAGCTCTCGGAGTCGTCGTCGTTGAGAGCTTCAACCATCGCCGCCTGAATCGGCCCCGGCACGATGAGACCGGCGTGCTTGCGCAGCTCCAGCAGCTCCGCGATGAGCTTCGGATCGCCAGCGAAGAAACCGGTGCGGTAAGACGCCAAGTTGTGGGACTTCGACAACGAGTGCATAGCAATCAAACCCGTGGTGTCACCGTCGTTTACGCGTGGATCCAAAATGGAGACCGGCTTCTTGTCATCGTCCCAGGCCAGCGCCAAGTAGCACTCGTCGGAGGCCACAATAGCGTCGTTCTCACGTGCCCAAGCCACCACGTCGCGCAGCTCCTCCACGCTCAAGACGTTGCCCGTGGGGTTGGAGGGAGAATTCACAAATGCCATCGCAGCATCGCCGAACGCGGCTGGGGCGTCATTCCGCTCAGGAGTTGCCCCGGCGATGAGTGCGCCAACCTCGTAGGTCGGGTAAGCAACAGACGGAATAATCACCCGTTCACCGCGCATGCCGAGCAACGTCGGCAGCCAAGCGATGGCTTCCTTCAGACCAATGACAGGAAGCACACCGATAGCCTCTGGCTCCACATTGGTGCGGCGATGCACATTGCCGCGAATCGCGTCCTGCAGAGCGGCCGTACCTGCAGTGGTCGGGTATCCAGGAGCCTCCGCATTTGAAGCCAGCGCCAGCTGGACGCCCGGAGCAACCGGGTCCACAGGGTTGCCCACAGACAGATCAACGATTCCGTCCGGATGCGACTGTGCCTTCTTTTTCGCGTCTGCAAGAGAATTCCACGGGAAGTCAGGCAGTGTGTTTCCGAGCGGTTGGCGAGCCATGAGTCTAAAACTCCTTGAGCGTTGTGGCGATGAATATGCGGCTAGCAAACAATTAACCCCGGCCTTGTTCACGCCAGTGCATGAATGGGCCGGGAATTTAAAATTAATCCTGATTTTGCGGCGGAAGCGCAGCAATCATCGGGGCGTCGAAGTCCTGCGGTCCGAGCGCGGCTGCTCCGCCTGGAGAGCCCAGGTCATCGAAGAACGCAGCGTTTGCGTCGTTGTAATCGATCCACTCGTCCGGAACATCATCCTCGTAGAAAATGGCCTCGACCGGGCAAGCAGGTTCACAAGCGCCGCAGTCCACGCACTCGTCAGGATGGATGTACAGGGAGCGCTTGCCTTCGTAGATGCAATCGACTGGGCACTCTTCAACGCAAGCGCGGTCCATCACATCGACGCACGGCTGCGCGATTGTGTAAGTCATGAGGTGCTAAAACTCCTGTTTTCACGGGTTTTGGGATGTTTAACAGTATGTCACTTCTGTTTGAAAAATGGGAAAATTCCGCCACCGATTCCAGCCATCAGCAGCAGAAGCGAAAGAATATTATTTGCCAGCCACATATCCCCAGTTACCGCCGCACCCAGCGCGAATGCCAAGTAGCCAAGCAACCAAGCAGCCAAAGGCACGAGACCAATGTAGGCATTATCACTCCACAGCCGCGCTGTGCGCGTGAGCACTCCATTGAACCACCAGGCCACAACAATGGTGATGGGAAACGCCACACTTGCGCCGTCGGGCAGCGGAAGGCGCGCCGTGAGGTAGACAACCTCCAAGACCAAAGAGGTCAATGCACCGACTGCCAACCACACCAAGCCGGTAACCTGCTCGCCCCGCGTGAACTGGTTTAAAATCACAGCCCCTCCAGCAAGCTGACGGCTGGCTCGCCTTGACCCAACTGGTAGTGCTCGGCGCGCAGCAACGGCATCACCAGCAGATTCGACAAGCCATAAGCACCAACAGCCACCTCAGGGTCAACGATCCCCGCAACGGCTGCCTCGGGATTCGTCTCCGTAACTGTTGCGTCAGCCACCCAAATCTGCGTGGCATGGGCAACCATGGCGGCGCGCTTGGCGGCGAGGGCGGCGTCGGAAAGCGCATGCTCTACCGCATGTGACTCGTTGGTGAAGTTGTCGAGGTACGCCTGGTCTGCCTTGGCCCAGCCCTGCGGCGCGACCACCTGCTCGAGCGCGGCGTAGTGGGCGCTGCGCTCAAAGATGGCCCACCAAATGCGCTGGCGCGGATCCGCCGCAGCGTGAACTGCCTTGTGCACGGCGATGTGATCCGGGTGACCGTAACCGCCGTCCGGGCCGTAAGTCAAAACGATGTGTGGCTGAATCTGAGCGAAGTGTTCCTTGAGAAGCACCACTGCTTCATCCACGCGGTTGACCAACGCGCGGGGATTGTCGTGGGCCGGCGAGCCCTCCATGCCGGAATCGCGGAAGTAGCCAAAGCCGCCGAGCTGGATTCCCTGCACACCGAGGATGCGCAGGGCGTCGGAAAGCTCGCGAGCGCGGAAGCCACCGAGTTGATCGGACTCGCATAGGCCTTGGTAAGGAGCTCCGATAACCTCGCCCTCCTCACCGAGGGTCGCGGTAATCACCGTGACATCGGCGCCGCGGGCAGCCATATCCGCCAGCGTTCCGCCAGTAAACAGCACCTCGTCATCTGGATGCGCGTGCACAGCTACCACACGGTAGCCCTGCAAATCCTTATTGTTCATCTTTCCTCCACGTCGGTGCTGTAACTAGCCCTGCATCCCAATCCTCGATGCTTTGGCCGGGCCCTACGATACCCCTGCCCAACGCGTGAATACGCACCTCGTCCATCAACGGGACATAAAGCACCTGCTCAGCGTTCAGCTTACGGACTCGCTCCAGACCTTCCTCCGGGGAGATGCGACCAGAGAGAATCTCGCTGACGGTTGCCTCGGAGTTCTCGGGGCAGAATCCAGAAAAATCGCTGGATACCAATCCTTCCTCTTCGCATAAGAAGTGGCTAGCCATTGTTGCGGGCTTGACGGCGAGGGACTCCCAGGAGACCAAGGCGTCGACCTCGCCGCGCGGCAGCAGCGTGCCGGTGATGGTTTGGGTGCGCTCGGATACGACCTCTGCGCTAATCGCCTGAGCTTCGAGGACGTCCACGATGGTGCGTGCAGCGGCCATAGCCTCCGAGTTGGTGGGGTCCGCGGCGATGCGCAAAGGCTTGCGTCCGGCGCGCTCGCGCAGCGGTGCGAGCTCCACATCCCCGCTGACAGGGTTTTGGCCAGGGCGCAGCTCCGAAGCGCGGCCGGCGGCCAGGCGGGCTACTTGGTCGGTTTCGATGAGCGAGGCTAGGGCGCGTCGCTGGCGCTCGTCCGGTAATGCAGACTGTCGCGCGGACAGGTGCAGGCGCAGCTGCCTGCCGCGGGTTACGGTTCCGGCATTGACGTTGCTGAGCAGGCTGAGGTTCTCCAGGGAGGTTTGTTCTGGGGTGAAATCGACAAATCCCACCTGACCGGAGCGCAGCATATTGACGGCCTGGCCGGTGTTGCGGACGGTGCGCAGCTGAACGACGTCGACAAGCGCAGGGTCAGCTCCCCAAAAGCGATCGTTACGGTTGAGGGTAATGACTCCCCTGCCGCGGTCGACGCCTGCGACGGAATAACGCCCAGCGGATGCCGGGATTCCGTCTGCGAGCGCTCGAGTAAATTCGGCGTCCTGCAAAAGATGGGAGGGCAGCAAGTGAGCGAACAGGCTGTGCCAATCGGCTACTCGCTCGCTGAAATCCACCGTCACCACGCGGCCGGCCGAGGAAGTATTGACCTCTTTGATGGCGTAGTAGGCTGCGGCATCGCTGACGCCTGCGGTGGAGGTCATCTGCGTCCACAGGTAGTGGAAATCGCTGCCGCTTATGGGCGTGCCATCCGACCATTGGGCGGGCGAGGCGATTTTATAGACCACTCGCTGTGCCACTCCCTCGGGTGGCTGGACCTCTTCGGCGCTGGCGAGGACGTCGGTGTCCATGTGCTCGCCGTGGAAGGCAGAAGGTAGCACGAGCTCGGCGATTTGGCTGACTAACTCATTATTATTTGCCACAAGGTGCGGGTTGAGGCCGCTGCTGAGTGGGTCCACGCCGATGGCGACGGTCTCGCGCTCGGTGCTCTCTTCCTCCTCAACAGGAGTCGGCGTTTCCGTCTCCGTGCTCTCGGCTGCGGGTTTTTCCTCCACCGGTGGAGGACCCGGGTTGGCCATGCAGGAGGTCAAGACGCACATGGATGCGATCAAAGTCGCTGCGCTCAGCTTCTGCACGGAAGGCCTGCCTTTCTTGGTTGAACTAGCACTACTCTAGTCGGTGTCAATGCTCAGTAAGTGATTGGCGTGCTATTGGGCATGTGCTGCCTTCGAACCATCTTTGCGGGCCTGTTTGGTCAATTTCAGGGCCTTAGATGCTTCGAGTTCACAATTTGGGAGCATCCTTTTCGCGCTGTGCTCACAAGCTGCGCCCGCCGACCCGGAAAACACAAAACGCGGCCCCCTTTCAAGGGACCGCGCCTTGCTAGCTCTTACTTGTTGAGCTGCTTTGCACGAGAAGCCGCACGCTTACGGTCGGTAGCCGACAGCTCGACCTTGCGCACACGCATGACGTTAGGGGCAACCTCGACGCACTCGTCGGTGCCACAGAACTCGAGGGCCTCATCCAGAGAAAGGGTACGAGCCTTCGCCAAGGTCACAGTTGCATCTGCAGTAGCAGAACGCATGTTGGTGAGCTTCTTTTCCTTGGTGATGTTGATGTCCATATCCTCATCACGGTTGTTAGCGCCCACGACCATGCCCTCGTAAGCCTCCATACCTGGCTCGACGAAGAAGTCGCCGCGGTCGGCCAGCTGCTGCAGAGCGTATGCGGTGATCTGTCCGGAGCGGTCAGCAACCAGGGAGCCGGTAGCGCGGGACTTGATCTCACCAGCCCAAACATCCAGGCCGTCACCGATAGAGTTCGCGATACCTGCACCGCGGGTCTCGGTCAGGAACTGGGTGCGGAAGCCGATAAGGCCACGTGCTGGGATACGGAAGACCATACGAACCCAGTCACCCTCGCGGACGTCCATGGACTGCATCTGGCCCTTGCGAGCAGCGAGCAGCTGGGTGATTGCGCCCTGGTGCTCAGACGGGGAGTCGATGGTGAGCATCTCGTAAGGCTCCATCGTCTTTCCATCAACAACCTGGGTAACAACCTGCGGCTTGCCCACGGTGAGCTCAAAGCCCTCGCGGCGCATGTTCTCGATCAGAACAGACAGAGCCATCTCGCCGCGTCCCTGCACCTCCCAAGCGTCAGGTCGCTCGGTCGGCAGAACGCGGATAGACACGTTACCGATGAGCTCCTGGTCCAAGCGAGCCTTGACCATACGTGCGGTGAGCTTGTCTCCGCCGCCCTGGCCTGCCATTGGAGAGGTGTTAACGCCGATGGTCATGGAGATTGCTGGCTCGTCGACGTGAATCTGCGGCAGTGCGACGGGGTTGTCAACATCAGCGATGGTGTCGCCAATCATGATATCTGGGATACCGGAGATAGCGATGATGTCGCCTGCAATTGCCTCGATGTCCGGCTGACGCTCGAAACCAACGGTACGCAGCAGCTCAGCGACCTTGACGTTCTTGGTAACTTGGTTGCCCTCGTCGTCCCAAGAAATCCAAGCGACCTGCTGGCCCTTCTTGATCTTGCCGGAGTAGATACGCAGCAAAGCAATACGGCCCAAGAAGTCGGAGGAGTCAAGGTTGGCAACGTGTGCCTGCAGCGGGCCGTCGACGGAAGCGGAAGGCTCCGGAAGGACGTCGTAGATAACGTCGAAGAGCGCCTGCAGGTCCTCAGCCGCAGGAACGTTGCCGTCGCCTGGGTTCTCGGTAGAAGCCTTGCCCTCACGGCCGGAAGCGTAAAGAACCGGCAGGTCCAGCAGAGTCTCAGCAGCAGCTGCTGCCTCTTCGTCCTCAAGGCCGGAAGCGATCTCGAGCAGGAGGTCGTGAGACTCGCTGACGACCTCGTCGATACGAGCGTCCGGGCGGTCGGTCTTGTTCACGCAGATGATGACCGGCAGCTTGGCTTCCAGCGCCTTGGTCAAGACGAAGCGGGTCTGTGGGAGCGGACCCTCGGAGGCGTCGACAAGCAGCACAACGCCGTCGACCATGGAGATACCGCGCTCAACCTCGCCGCCGAAGTCGGCGTGGCCTGGGGTGTCGATGACGTTGATGATGAGGTCTCCGCCGTCCTTGCCAAGGCCCTTGCGGTGGATGGCGGTGTTCTTCGCCAGAATGGTAATGCCGCGCTCGCGCTCCTGGTCATTGGAGTCCATGACGCGGTCCGTGTGCTCGCCGTGGTCGCCGAATGCGCCGGACTGCTCCAGCATGCCGTTGACGAGGGTGGTCTTACCGTGGTCAACGTGGGCGACGATGGCGACGTTACGGAACTCGGTGTTAGTCACTGGTGGGGTGCTCCTTAAAGCAAAATGGGAGCGCGAAAGCGCGAAAAATTTTGAACGGGGTCTAAATATACTCTGCCACCCTCTAATTTGCAGCATTGAAGCGCATGAAGAGCTGTAGAAACACAAGTTCCAGTGTTTTGTAACGAAACGATATACGCGAACGAAGTATGACGTAGCAGTCAGGTTTAGGTCTTGACCGCAAGGAAAAAGTGAATATTGTTACTACAGATACTATTGTGACTTCTGTGACGAGTGTTGTTTCCAAGCACCTCGCCGGGCCGAAGCCCGCAATCCCTACTGCACCCAACACAAGGATTCTGATAACAGTGAGCACTCCGAGCACCACCAAACGCGCTCAGCGCAACCACGGACCCCGCCTCCGCGCGGGCTCCGGAGTTATTGCTGCCGCCACCACGGCGCTCATCGGTCTAGCCGCACCACTTGTCGCCCCCGCACAAGCAGACGCGCCGGACCTATCCTCACTGGAGGCCCAGGCCGCTGCACTCTCCCCTTTGGATGAGCTCGGCCGCCCGAAAGAAGACACCCAGAACCGCATCCGCGAATTCGCCGCACAACCCTGGATGCCCCAGGAGCTGCGCAGCGCCATCCTCTCCGGCCTCGCCATTTCCATGGGTGAGGGAGGCGATGCCGGCGTAGCAATGCCTGAGGGCCAAGGCCCCGCCTTCCGCCAGTTCTACTGGCCTACTGTCTCCGCACAGTGCATCGGCGGCCAAGCCAACTCTGTGGGTTCCGCCATCGCGGTCCCCGGCCCCACCCAGATGCCTGCGCCTGGCGCCGGCGAGGGCGAAGCAGTCTTCCTCTTCACCGCAATGGGAACCTCGCCTGCCGCCAAGGAGCAGGGAAACATGAACGTACGGTGGTTCAACCTGGACACTTTCCAGTCCGGCATCACTCCACTGTTCAATAACGGGATCAACCAAGATGGCCCCACCACGGTTTCGGGCCGCGCGGTTACTGGCAAGGGCACAGTCGTGGCCCTTTTGTCCGGCTCCGTCAACACTCAAGAATCTACGTGTAGCTTCCCGCCCACCGCAGCCTTCCTAGAGGTGATTTAATGAGCGCAGACCTGCATCCAGTCAAGCAAGAAACCTTTAATACGGTAAGCAACGTCAACGTTGACCCCAAAGGATTCCTCCGCGAGGTAGACACCTACCGTGAGACCGACTTCGGCCTCTACATGGCCCGCGGCGCCAATCACCCGCGCTTCGGCTACCTCGAGTCATGGCTGCTTCCGAAACTGGGTTTGCGGGCAAACATCTTCCACTTCCGCGAGGGTGTGGACGCGCGCCAGGACTTCTACTTCGATGTCGCTGACATCGATAACACCGATGGTGTGTGGACCGCGCGTGATCTGTACGTTGACTTGGTTTCTAACACCGGCGAGCCCATCGACGTCCTCGACATCGACGAGCTGGCCGCCGCCACCTCCGCAGGTCTCATCTCCGCGGAGGAGGCCGAGCGCGCCATGGAACGCACCCTCACTGCAGTCGAGGGCATCACTCGTTACGGCGATGATGCAATGGCTTGGTTGCGCACGCTGGGCATCGAACTTTCCTGGGCTGAATCTGTCAGCCTGACTCCGGCTGAATAGGTGCGTAGAGTATGGAGAGATAAACTACTCTCCAAATGAAGGATGCATAACACCTATGGCTGGTGGACTTTTTGCACTGCTTGACGACGTCGCACTCATCGCCCGCTCCGCTGCTGCCAGCGTTGATGACGTAGCAGCTCTTGCCGGTAAGACCTCCGTGAAGGCGGCGGGCGTGGTCGTGGACGACGCCGCAGTAACCCCCCAATACGTCGCGGGAGTCACCCCTGCCCGCGAGCTGCCAATGATTTGGCGCATCACCAAGGGCTCCCTGATCAACAAACTTGTCATCATTTTGCCCATCGCCTTGTTGCTTTCCTGGATTGCGCCATGGGCATTGACTCCAATCCTCATGTGCGGCGGCGCTTACCTGTGTTTCGAGGGCGCGGAGAAGATTTTCCACCACTTCATGCCGCACGAGGAGCATAAAGAGGACGCGGAACCCAAGGAAAAGGACCCCGACGCCGAGAACAAGCTGGTGAAGGCCGCCATCACCACCGACCTCATCCTGTCCGCGGAGATCATGGTGATCTCTCTCAACGAGGTCATCAACGAGCCCTTCTGGCTGCGTTTGGGCACGCTTGTGGTCGTGGCCATCGCCATCACTTTGGCTGTGTACGGCGCCGTGGGCTTGCTGGTCAAGATGGATGATTTGGGTATTAAGCTCCTAGAGCGCCACAACGGGAAGTCCGCTCTGGGCAACCTCCTAGTCAAGGGCATGCCGATTGTTTTGAATATCATCTCTGTCATTGGCACCGCCGCGATGCTCTGGGTGGGCGGCCACATCGTCATCAAGGGAATCCACGAGTTCGGTGCTGAGCAGCCTTATGGCTTCATTCACCACCTGACCGAGTCCATCTCCAACGGCGCACTCGCCTGGACCGCGGACACCGTCTTCTCCATGCTCTTCGGCTTCCTGCTCGGCGCTGTCATCGTCACGGTGATCATGGCCGTGAAGAAGTCCGCGGGCAAGGACGCCCACGCCTAAGCAGCGCCAACACAGGCGGCGCGCCTTATAAGAACATCAACAGGGAAAGCGCCATGATCGCCATTCCGGCGATGAGCCCGTAAATGGCGTAGTGGTGCTCCCCTGTTTCCTCTGCCGTGGGCAGCAACTCGTCCAAGGAAATAAAGACCATGATGCCGGCGATGGCAGCAAAGCTAAAGCCCATCGTGGCCGGCCCCATCAGAGGCAGCAGCAGGAGGAAACCGACTACCGCACCCACTGGCTCTGCCAGACCAGAAATGGTGGCCCACCAAAAGGCCTTGGCCCGCGAACCGGTCGCCTCGCACAGGGGCACGGCGACGGCGATGCCTTCGGGAATGTTGTGAATTGCGATAGCCACCGCAACCGGGATGGCAATTCGCGGATCTTCTAGTCCCGCGAGGAATGTGGCGAAGCCCTCCGGAAAGTTATGGAACGCCAACGCAGACGCGGTGAACACGCCAGTCTTCATCAAGCGCTTGCGGCGCGCCGCCTCCTCAGTAGTCGCGGGCTCGTGCGGATTAATCTCCTCCGGCACCAGACGGTCAATAATCGCAATAACCGCAATGCCCGCGAAGAAGGCCAATACCAACGCCCAGGTGCCGGTCTTCTCGCTGCCATAGGCCTCGGTGAGCTGGTCAAGACCGGTGGGGAGGATCTCCATGAACGATACATAGAGCATCACACCTGCAGAAAGGCCAAGTGCCGCCGCCATGAAGGCCGGACCAGGGTTGCGTTTGCTGACTGCGATGCCGGCACCGATGGACGTCGACAAGCCGGCGAAAAGCGTGAGGCCAAAAGCCATGGCTAAGGTGGACAGCGAGTACATCATCTCTGACTATAGAACACCAGCCTGTGCCTGCTCGACTGCGAGGTGCGTAGGCTAGAGATACATACAATCCGTAGTGCAGGACAACATGGGAGGCGCCGTTGAACGGAAACTTGTATCCGCTGGCGAAAAGCTACTTTGGTGTCGAACACGTTGCGGTGCTCGACAACGTAGTGCTGTCCACCGCGCTCTCCCTGCCCACGCTAAGTGAAGCGCCGCTCGCGCTCGACGTGACTTTGGAGGCCGACGCCTTTACCGGTGGTTGGCGCGTGCGCAGCGACTTTGGCATCCTGGGATACCTCGATGCGCAAGAGGCCGCCGACTACCCCGCCCTGGACCGTGTGCGTGCCTCAGGGCTGCAGCTATCTACTCGGGCCACGGTTGAGATCCTCCCTGCGGAAGGCTGCGTGGACGTCGCCGTGTGCTTGGGACTGGCGCCATGGATGATTCCTAACAATGACCAGCCAGCCGGTTCGGCGCTCCTCTGCGGGGGCTTGGGACTGCTCGTTGATACGGCTTCAGGCCAGCTTAATGATGCCCAGCTAGACCAGATGGGCACGCAACAGCTGTTTGTCACGCTGCATGATGTGGAGGGCGACATCGTGGCTGCGACTCCTGGCACGGTCCTGGGCGGTGTGGCCGCAGCTGGCCAGCAGCCGCACCTCAACGCTATTCTGGAGCGCGCAGCTGGCCAGGGCACCACGGTTGCGGCCCGCGCTTTTAGCGCGGATCGGCGCCTTGCTGTCGACGTTCCCTCCCCCGACGCCACTGAGTTCTTTGCGGCCAGCGTCCCGGTACTAGGCATTCCGCCATCCCGCCCAGCAATTCCACCCGCCACCGTAGAGCCGGCCACCTTCATGGCATGGGAGACCGGCCTCGACGCCGCGGACTTCAGCGCTGACTTGCCGCACGGCATGCGTCACATCGCAAGCCCCACTGCTCCGCAGCCGGAGCCCGTTACTGCACAGCCAGAACCCGTGGCAACCCAGCCAGAGCCTGCCGCCCAGCCGGAGTCCGCTGCTCCAAGTCAAGCGCACGCAGAGCTAGCAGACCTTGTCAGTCACATGCCAGGCCAGCAAACGCTAGCGTGGCGCGATTTACCCACAGCTGCGGCACCGGGCCGCTTCTCCTCCGAATCGGCCCGCGTAAGGGCCCGCCGCTCCCAGCGCGACGCCGCCCACCGCCGCGGTGGCAACCACCGCAAATAACCCGCTTAGGTCGCCGCACTTTAAACCGATACGAAAGGTCCTTCATGCTTTCTTCTCATCGCCGCTTGGTACGCCTGAGCGCCGTCGTTGTGGCCAGCAGCCTACTGCTTTCTGCCTGCGGCGAAAGTGAATCTGCCAACTCCCGAATCATTCAGGGTTTGCATCAAAAGAAGCCGAGGGAACCCATCACCCGTGCGATGAGCGATCTTGTGTCTTCCGAGGTGGCTAAGGGCCTGGGCACCGACAAGTACGGCCTGCCCACCGCACATGACGCCCCGTTGGCTTCTGGTGCCTTAGAAAAGTGCCCCGATTTCAAAGGAGATACCTTCCAGGCCATTGCGGATTCCCAGACGCTGGAGGACCACGAAATTGAGGTCGACTACGGTCTCGACAAGGCCGACCTTTCTTCGTGGGACGGTATGTGCGCGCCCATCAAGTTTGAGGGCAAAAACGTCTTTGCCACCGTGGCCACCGTTCCTTATGCGTCCAACGGCAATGACGTCACTGGGCCGATGCTCTACATCTTCGACGGCCACAATGGCACGCCACTGGTCACGCAGCCTTTCGATTTGCCCCAAGAATTTACAGGCACAAAGCTGTCCGATTTTGCTGTCTCGCAGGTTGGCGAAGAACTGGTGTTTTCCCAGTCCGATGTTGCAAAGTCCGCGGCCCCGCGCATCTTCGCGCTCTCCCTGGCTGACGCCACAACCAAGATACTTGAGCAGCCTAAAGCTAGCGGTGAGCAGCACCGCTTAGAGGAGTTTCCACTGGGTGAGACATACGTATATCTAGTTCAGCGGACGGGCGAGGAAGGCGACCAGCTCCTGCTCATCGATGCGCTGAGCGGTGAGGAAAAGGTACTGGTCGACGCCAATGCTCCTGGATTCATCGACGGGGAACTGCCACAGGAGACAAAGGGCTACACGTTCCTCCACAACAACGACTTTGTGGTCGGCATCTCGGATAACGCGGCACGCCCCACCTTTGTTTATGATGAGGCTCATGGCGCGCGCATGCTTGGCGACGCCTTCCCCACCGCCAACCCCGATGACCCCGCCAAGGTCACGAGCCCTACCGGCACTGTGGTGCGCAACAAGCTCACTCTGTTGGATAAAGACGAGGGAATCCGCGTGATCGACCTCGCATCTGGGGAAATGATCAAGGAAGTCTCGAACGAAGACATGACCAAGATCTTTGAAACCGAGGATTACAAGGAAGAGGGTATCTCCGCGATTTCGGATGGCATGTCACTCTACCTGGCCACTGGCCAAACACAGGAGTCCACCGAACGCTACAAGGTCAATCTGGAAACGCTGGAGGTTGAGGAAAAGCAGCCCAAGGTCGTGCCGCTTTTCGATACCCAAAACTTGTTCTATTCCGGCTCAACGCTTTTTGCCAACTTTGGTGAGTCTGGCGGCACGATTCCGGCCACCGGCATCCACGCCTATTTTGACTAGGCCCAGCTAGCGCAGCTCGCGCTGAGCCTCGTCCAAGCGGCGGGTAACGCCCTTTTCGTCCAGATATTCCAGCAGCGGGATGGCCACGCGGCGGGTAGTCCCCAGCGCCTGTCGCGCCTGGGACGTACTGAAAGGCTGGTCGATGCCTTGCAATCGAGTGCGCGCCTCAGCCACGGCCGAGGGCAACAACACGACGCCGTCCTTCAGGCGCAGGATTCGCCCGGCACGCTCGGCTGCGGCGAGCTCCTTGCTCCCCAGACGCAGATCCTTAAGATCCGCAGCTTCTGGCGCGGCGAAGGGTTCCTTGTGGAGCCGCTGTTCTAGCTTGGCGACGCCCTCCTCCGCAGCGCCAAGCGACGCCACAGCACCAGGCACCCGGATTGCGCCCTCGACGGATTCCAACTTGGCTGCCGCCACCGCAAGGTTGAGCAATGCATCTTCGCTAAGGCCCAAGGCGTCGCGTGCCGCGCCGCGAGGCAGGCCCACCGCGAGGGGGTTCGCGGCGGCGTGATCGGCTACGGCGCCGCTCAATTGCTGCTTCCACTGCCCCACTTGTGCTGCGGTAATCCACCACTTACTAAACGCGATGACACCGGCGGGCGGGGCGTCCACAGTGTAGCCATCGCGGCGCAAGTCTTCGATGAGGGCGTAGCCGCGTTGTTGCAGGGTCAAGGCGGGGCTCTTGTAATCTTGTTGCCCGGCGAGCTGCTCGGCCCAGCGTGCTGCCGCGCCACGGCGCCGCAGCTGCGGTGGGTTCAGGTCCACGACCTCGACGCCGGCGAGCACGTGGCGTGCGCCGGGGCCTCGCAGCACAAAGCGGTCGCCAAGCTCTAGCGCGAGCGGCTGACTCAGGCGGATGCGTGCGAAGTCGGCGCTAAGCGGGCGAACGTGCGCCTCGACGCCAGCGGTACCAGTGTGAGCCACCAAATCCTGCGCGATTGCGTCAAGGGCATCGCCGGAGGTGCGCCGAACGTCGAAGAGCTCTGCCTGTCGCCACGTGCCGGGGCTGAGCAAGGCATCTCCTCGGCTAATCGCCGCGGCGTCGATTCCACGAAGATTGACCGCCACGCGTGTCACGGGTGTGGCAGCCTCCACTGCGGTGTTCTCGCTGTGGAGACCACGGACCTCAACGGGCGCCGTGCCAGACGCGTTGAGCAACTCGAGGCTGTCACCAACTCTCAAGGTGCCAGCCGCGAGCGTGCCGGTAACTACGGTTCCTGCGCCCTTAACGCTAAATGAGCGATCGACCCACAGTCGCATACGTTGTTCGGGGTCGGGGCTCGGTGCGGCAGCGAGAATCTCATCAAGCGCGGCACGCAGCTCATCGATGCCCTCGCCGGTCTTGGCGGAAACGGTGAGAATGGGGGCGTCGGCAAGCGCGGTGCCGTGCAGCTGGCGGCGCACGTCCGCCTCGACCTCCAAGCGGCGCGCCACGTCGGCACGATCGGCACGCGTCAAGGCCACCAAGCCGTGGCTGATGCCAAGAGCTGCAATCGCATCGCGGTGATCGGTGGACTGGGCCTGCCAGCCCTCATCTGCTGCAACCACGAAGAGCACCACGGGCGCGGGGCCGATGCCAGCCAACATGTTTCCAAGAAAACGTTCATGCCCCGGCACGTCCACGAAAGCGACATCTGCGCCGGAGGGCAGACGCGTCCACACAAAGCCCAGATCGATGGTGAGGCCGCGGCGCTTTTCCTCTTCCCAACGATCAGGTTCCATGCCGGTAAGTGCCCTGGCCAGGGTGGATTTACCATGGTCAACGTGGCCTGCCGTTGCGACGACGAACATCTACTTCTCCCCTTGTACCTCGAGTGCCTGTTGTGCGGCAAGTGCCTGTTGTGCGGCGAGGATGGCATCGATGAGCTGAGCATCCTGCGCTGGCGGGATACAGCGCACGTCGACAAGGCACTGCCCCTGATGTACGCGTGGCAGGACTGCTGGTTCACCTGTACGCAGGTGCTGCGCGAACTGCTCCGGCAAAGACACAGCGAAGCCTTCGAGAGGGTACTCGGGCGCACCGCCGCCGCCCACACGTCCAGCGTGAGTTGTGACCTGCCCACCTACTGCGGCGGCAATGTCTTGGGTCCGTCTTTCGTATTCCGCTAGATCGATGTGCAAGCTGTCTTGGACCGCATTCGATGGCGCATTAATCGCCGCCTCGAGTGCATTCAGGCGCAGCTTGTCGATGCGCACCGCGCGGGCCAGCGGATGCTTCTTAATCTTGGACAGCGCTTCCTTGGTGCCCAAGATGATTCCGGCTTGTGGGCCGCCGAGCAACTTGTCCCCAGAGGCAGTAACCACGTCGGCGCCAGACGCCAGCTGCGCCTGCAGATCTGGTTCTTCGGGCAGAGCCGGGTCTGGTACAAGTAGCCCCGAGCCTAGGTCCACGATGAGATGTACACGCTCGCCGGACGCACCTAGCTGTTTGTTGTGCCGTTTTAGAAGCTGCTGCAGCTGCGGCACGTCCACGGAGGTGGTGAAGCCTTCGATACGGAAGTTGGAGGGATGCACCTTCAGGATTGCGCCGGTGTGGGTGCTCAACGCGGATTCGTAGTCGCTGAGGTGGGTACGGTTCGTGGCGCCGATTTCCTTGAGTCGGGTACCCGAGGATTCAATAAGCTCTGGCAGACGGAATCCAGCCCCAATCTCGATGAGCTCGCCGCGGGAGATGATAACCTCTTGTTGCGGCGCAAGTGCTGCCGTGGCCAGCAGCAATGCGGATGCACCATTGTTAACCACGAGGGCATCTTCGGCGCCTGGGCATGCGGCAAGCAGTGCAGAGATTGCGCCGCGGCCACGGTTTTTGGAACGCACTCCAGCGGGCAGATCCATTTCGACGTCTGTGTAAGAAGCGGCGTCGCAAAGCGCTGCTTTAGCAACCTCTGGCAGCGATGCACGCCCAAGATTGGTATGGACGATGACCCCCGTGGCGTTGAGCACTGGACGCAGGCTATACGGGCGGGCCGAAGCGAGTACGCGTGCTACCTCTGCGCGCACATCCTGCGGGGCGATCTCAGCACGCTGAGCGCGGCCAACCACGCCTTTAATTAGTGCTTTTAGCGCATGTTCCGCAAGCCTAAGCCTCGCAGCTTTAGTCTCTGGAAGGCGGAGAAGTTCGTCGGTACGCGGGATGTTGCGGCGCTCATCTTGCTGCCGCGAATCACTGTGGCCTGTCACAATCGCTCCTTGATTTAAAGCTATCGAAGCCAGAGAAGCCACAATCGCAAGATAAACGGGCGCGACATGGCGGGCGCCAGCTCGAGAGGTTTTGGCGGAGACGGACAGGAATCGAACCTGCCAGACCGAGATGCTCGGCCTCACCGGTTTTGAAGACCGGGGCGCCCACCAGGACACGTACGCCTCCGTTGCGAAAGCTTACACGTGGGAACCCTTTCCCTAAATTATGGGACGACCTTAACAGTAAATAAAAGCCATTGCCAGAAGACCTACTCCAGGGATTTAAGACCACTAACATCACCGTCTTCGAACCCGCCTGGACAAAAGCAGCCGCTTTAGACGATGGATAGGGCATTCACTGGGGTTGTAGACTCAGTTACATGACTGACATCTTGTTAACCTCATTCGCAGCAGGTGGCGGATGCGCCTGCAAGATCCCTCCCGGCGAGCTGGAATCGGCAGTTGAGGGCCTCATTGGCAAGGCCGATCCCAACGTGCTCGTCGGCTTGGACGACGGCGACGATGCCGCCGCAGTCAAGATTCAAGACGGCCTCGCTGTTATTTCCACGGCCGACTTTTTTACTCCGATGCTCAACGACCCTTATGACTGGGGTCGAGTAGCTGCCGCTAATGCGCTTTCCGACGTCTATGCCATGGGCGGCACCCCAGTAACCGCCATCAACCTGGTGGGATGGCCGCGTGAGGTCCTGCCCCTAGATATCCTCCGCGAAGTGCTGCGCGGCGGCATGGATGTGGCAACGCAGGCCGGCATTTCGGTTACCGGCGGCCACTCTATTACCTCGCCTGAGCCAATCTACGGCATGGCAGCGACCGGCATCGTGGCGCCGGAGAAACTCATGCGTAACGACTCCGCTGAGGCGGGTCTGCCGATTACGCTAACCAAGCCCATTGGAGTGGGCATCCTCAACAACAAGCACAAGGCCACGGGTGAGGTTTCCCAGGCTGCCGTCGATTCGATGACAGCACTCAACAGGGACGCTTCCCGCGCAGCTGTGGAGGCTGGCATTTCGGCGGCTACCGACGTCACGGGCTTTGGCTTGTTGGGTCACCTCTACAAGATGATGCGTGCCTCCGGGGTCGCTGCTGAGCTCGACTTCAGCGCTGTGCCGGCAGTCGAGGGTGCCAAGGAAGCGCTGGCCGAGGGCTTCATCCCCGGTGGCTCCCGCCGCAACCTAGACTGGGTCCACCCGCATATAACTAACGAGGCTGGACTGAGCGAAGAAGAGCTGGTCTTCCTCGCTGATGCACAGACTTCCGGCGGTCTGCTGCTCATCGGTGAGGTCCCTGGCTACCCGGTCATCGGACGCACCGTGGCTCACGATGGTTCTGAGGACAGCGCCTTCATCACCATCAAGTAAGACTGCGGTTTCGGCCGTGGCCTGCTGGACCGTCTAGGCCTTCTTCTTAAACAGGCGTGATACCCACCCGGGCTTTTCCGCGGTGGGGTGCGTGCCGAGGATCTTCTCGCCGCGTCGGAACACAAACGTCATGCGCGCGCCCTCGCGGGTGGGCTCACCGATGAGCTCGTGGCCCGCTGCTGTGGCATCATCCGGCACGTTGCGATAGGCCTGCGGGCAATCAGTGGTTACTTCCAGGGTCTGTCCCGGCTTGAGGCCATGCAATGCCGCCAATGTGTGAATGACCGGGTACGGGCACGACTCGCCGCACAAGTCGATTTCAAAATCAGGTGTGGTCACACTAGGTCCTTAAATTTGTTAACAGAGCTCAGTTTTGCGGTGTTTTCTTTACGCGCTACGTTTTCTTTACGCGCTACGGCTGTACTGGGATTCTAGACGCGCACGACGGTCGCCACGGCGAGGTGCTTGAAGTAGCCACCACCCCACGAGCAGAGCCAAGGTCAGTGCAAGTGCGGGCCATGGGCCAAAGGACTCATAGAAGTTGAGCTTCCAGGAGTTTGCCACCAAGGTATCGTAAACGCCCCAATGATCCCAGCCATAAGCCAGTACCGTTGCGCCGATGACGTTTCCGGCAAAGGCAACCCACGCAACCAGCTGGCCCTCCATTGCGCGGTACATCATGCCGGTCTCGCAAGCGCCAGCCATGATGATGCCCAGCCCGAAGAGGAAGCCGCCGATCACGGTTCCCCATCCTGCCGGCTTCGTCAGCGGTTCCATTCCGGTTCCCAGCAAAACAAAGAAACTCACGATGACGGCCGCGGCCAAACCAATAATCAGCGAGTCCGCGAGCTTGGTCTTCTTGGTCACCCACAAATCGCGGAAGGCCGCAGTAAAGCAGATCTGACCGCGCTGGATGAGGATTCCAAAAGCCAAGCCAAAGACCACGGCTGCAGCCAACATGTTCTTGCCCGTCATGAAGTAGACGATGGTGACCACGGCCATCACCGCGCACATCCCGATGGCAATGACGAGGTGGCGGATACGGCGGCGTCTTAAAGCACCAGCGTCAGCGTCAGCGGCGTCCTTAGCCTGGGCCGGGCGCGGGCGCGTGGGACCACGCCACCAGTGTTGCTTGATCACCTGCACCCCGACCCAGGTACCTACCGCAGTCATCACGGTGAAAATCCACGCGTGCAACGAGAACTGTGGAATGCCCGTGAACATCGCCGCGAGGTTGCAACCGTAGGCCAAGCGCGCGCCAAATCCAGCAACGATGCCGCCCACCAAGGCTTGTGCCCACCGGCGCTTGAGCGGCGGAATGCGCCACCGGAAATCACCTGCTGCCAAGGCCGCGATGAGTGAACCAATCAGCATCGCAATGACAATCCAGCCATCACTGCGCTCAAGCGGATTGCCCTGCATTTTGGTTACTTCTGCATAGTATTTCCAGCCCTTAATATCAGCGCCGAAGGCCTCCACTACGTGGCCGCCAAGGCGCGTGAACTCGCCGGTGACTGCCCAAACAGTCCCGGTGATGAGGAAGTACAAACCAGACAGGATGCCCAACACGGCAAAGACTGGTCCTGGGGCGAGTCCCACGCGGGTGCGATAAAAAGCGTCATAAGACTTCTTGTCATACGAGCGCAAACTACGAGAAGGGGTAGACATCCTTTTTCTTCTTTCACAATCCAAGTCGCGGCGTATGCTTTACGTCTAGAAAGAGATTAGGCGGAGCCCACCGATTGAGAAGCATTAGGGTCCACGAGAAAAGCCCGCGCTTGTTAGAACTTCGGGTTCTGGCAAGCGCGGGCTTGAGGGTTTCGCGCAAAAGCGCGAGAAGCATGCGCGGCTTAGTGCTTGGCGGTGACCACCGAGTGGGCCAGGCCTTCTTGCGCACGCTTGCGCGCGGCGCGACGCTTTTGTGGTTCGATGGTGGTCGCAGGATCCTTGACCGCCTCGATCCCCGCGTTGAGCACGCCGAAACGGGTGCAGGCGGAACCCGCCATGAGCGAAAGGCCCGAGAGCACGGAGAGGGTACGAGACTTTGTGGCCGCTGCCACCGCGGTGCCCACGCCACCAGCGGCGATGAGGTACTCGCTGGCTTTCATGAGCTTGCCTGGCTTGCCCTTGTGCAAAGGAACCACGGTCTCTGGTTCCATGTTCTCTTCCATGATCTTGGTCGCGGCCAAGTCACTAGCAGCGGCGGCCATGCCCAAGGCACGGGCTGGGCCGGCATGCTCGACTGGGGTGAACACCATGGCGCAGCCAGACGCGGCCGCCGACGCCGAGGAAACAAAGACATAAGCCAGGTGCTTCTTGGCGTCGTTCCACGTCGGGTTCGAGGTGTTGCCCAAAAGCACTGCGGTGTAGCCCGCCAAAGGACCGCCCAGCACACCAGCAACAACACCAGCAGGACCAGCCGCAGCGCCCAGTGCTTTGCGGGCAAAGCGCGGCAACGGCAGCTTCTGCTTAGTGAGTTTGTCGGCTTCATACAATGCAGGCAACGACGCAGCAGTGGCGAAGGAGCCCAGAATCCACGAACCCACGCTCATCGGCGAGGTCACCTTGAATACGCGGAACATGTTGAGCAAGCGCTCAGGGCGGCCAAGGTCAAGGACCAAGAATACTGAGCCACCAGCGGCGGCGCTGAATGCAGCAATGCGGGTGCTGCACGCCAAAGGCTCATTCTTCGTGGCAGATGCACCGGCGGCCAGCAAAGCGGAGCCGCCGGAAAGGCCGCCTAGGAACAGGTAAGCGCCAATCGGCCACTCCCATGGCGGAGCCTTGACCACGGGTTTGCCGTAGTAGGAGGAGAACTCGAAGTCCTCCGCCATGCGCTCTTCCTTGGAACCGTCCTGCGCACCGGCGCCAGGACGCTTGCGCTTCTTCTTCGGCTTGGTGCCATCAAACTTGCGGTAGCGGTTCGCACGCTCTTCTTGCGGCGGGCGGTACTCGTCGAATTCGCTCACTTGCGGCCTCCCATCACGAACGCACCGGCAACAGCCAAGGCCATGCCGCCGATAGCTTTAGCTGCGGTCTTGTACATCTGCGGCAGGTCCGCAGTGGGCACACGTGGGTCTGGCGGCAAGCCGTAGACCTCCGGCGAATCCAGGATAAGGAAGATAGAGCCGGTGCCACCGACGCCGTCCTCGCGGTTGGCGCCGTACAGACGTGCCTCGGTCAGGCCCTGCTCGTGCAGAACTTTGACGCGCGCCTCGGCTGCGGCCAGCATCTCCTCGTACGGGCCGAACTGAATAGAGTCAGTCGGACATGTCTTGGCGCAGGCTGGCTGCTCGCCGATCTTAAGGCGGTCGTAACACATGGTGCACTTCTGAGCGACGCCGAGATTCTTAATCGGCATCTTCTCGCCCGGCGTGTGGTCCTCGCCTTGCGGCTTGAGCTGCGCGAGCTTCTTGAAGACGTTGATGCCCGCGTGATCATCGTGCTGGTAGTCCACGGTGGCGGTCTTATCGGTCTTCAGTGTCACGCCACCGTCGTCGCGGCGCTCGATAACACCGAAAGGACAGCCGGCAACGCAGGTGCCGCAGCCATTGCAGACGTCATCCTGGACAACCACGGTGCCGAACTCAGAGCGGAACAGCGCGCCCGTTGGGCACACGTCCAAGCAACCGGCGTTGGTGCAGTGCTTGCACACGTCGGAGGACATCAGCCAGCGAAAATCGCCGGTATCCGGCGGAGTGGTATCCACCGCGGCGGGCTGGGTGCCAACCCCCGGCATGCCGAGAGAGACCAACTGGCGGCCTTCCTCGCGCGCCTTTTCAATGCGATCATTGTCCTGCTCGATAAAGGCCACGTGACGCCATGTATTCGCGCCCAGCGAACCGGTGTTGTCATAAGAGTCACCGGTGACCGCATAGCCCTCAACCGGGTTGCGGTTCCATTCCTTACAAGCCACCTCGCAGGCCTTGCAGCCAATACAGATCGAGGTGTCCGTAAAGAAAGCCATGCGGTTGTAGGACTCGTAGCCGTGCTGATCGGCTTTTTCAGTAAGCAAATTGGCCATGAGCTCTACTCACCTACCCTTCTTTGCCTTCATAGTCGGCTACGTTGCCGGCGGTGTCATCAGCGCCGGTGTTTTCGTCCTTGGAATTAGCACCCTTGTCTTCGGGATTCAGCGTGAAAGCATCGTCGACGTCGACAAGCTGGTTACCGGACTCGAGGTCGAGGTGAGCCTTGTCCTGGTACTCCTTGAGAAGCTCGATGCGTGCATGTCCGCGCGGACGACGGCCCGGGCGGATATCGCAAGCACCAATCTTGGAGTTCTGGATCCACACGTTCGGCTCAAGGGTCAGACCCAACAGGTCGTTGGCGCCGTCGCCAGCTACCGGCGTGGTCTCAGACTCGCCGTAGTGGTACGGGATACCAATCTGGTGGAAGTCCTCGCCGTTGATCTTCAGCTTCTGCACACGACCAGTGACCAGCACCTGTGCTTCGATGACGCCACGTGGCGAGACGATGGTCGCCCAATCGCCGTTGGTCAGACCACGCAGCTCCGCGAGCTCCTTGGAAACCTCGCAGAACAAGCCCGGTTGCAGCTCTGCCAAATAAGGCAGGCGGCGTGACATTGCACCGGAGGTGTACATCTCGGTCAGACGATACGTGGAGAACACGAACGGGAAGACCTCTGCACCAGGCTCCCCTGGCTCAGGACGCGACAGGTTGTCAGGACGCTTGATGGTCAGACGCGTCGGCGACTGCTGCTGCTTGTAGAGCAGGTTGTGCACTGGGGACTCATGCGGCTCGTAGTGCGTTGGCAACGGGCCGTCGGAAAGCCCCTTCGGCGCAAACAGCCAGCCCAGGCCATCAGCCTGCATGATGAATGGGTCATCGCCATCGAGCGCTGCAGGACCGACGGCGTCGACAGGCGCGCGATAGTCCGGCGCCTTGTTGACTGGGAAGTCAGGGACGTCGTCGCCGACCCACGCGGCCTTGGCCTCATCCCACCAGATGTACTTCTTGCGCTCCGACCACGGAGTGCCGTCTGGGCGGGCGGAAGCACGGTTGTACAGGAGGCGGCGGTTGGCCGGCCATGCCCAGCCCCACTCCAGAGCAACTTCGTTTTGCTCGGCACCCGGGACCTTCTTGGCGGCATGGTTGATGCCGTCCTTGAAGACGCCCGTGTAAATCCAGCAGCCGCCGGAGGTGGTGCCGTCGTTCTTCATCTCGACGAAGGCCGGCAACAGCTGGCCCTTCTTCGGTCCGTCGAGGTAATAGCCGTTGATTTCCTTCAGGATCTCCTCGGAATCCGGCTCGCCTTCCTCGTTTTCTGGGTAGTCCCAGGTGATCTTCTGTACCGGAAGATCGCGCGGATCGGTTGAGTCAGCCAGGCGCTCCTTGATCTTCTTACCTAGCTGGTAGAAGAACCACAGGTCGCTCGTGGCCTCACCCGGCGGCGTGACCGCCTGGAAACGCCACTGCAGCATGCGTTGCGTCTGGGTGAAGGTGCCCGCCTTTTCCACGTGAGTAGCAGCCGGCATGAGGAAGACCTCGGTGCCGATGTCCTCGGTCTTGAGTTCGCCGTTCTTAATCTCCGGCGAATCCTTCCAGAAGGACGCAGTCTCGATCTCTTGGAAGTCACGTACCACAAGCCACTTCAGCGCAGCCAGGCCACGGCGCTGCATACCGCCGTTGGACTGTGCCACCGCTGGGTTCTGGCCAAAGACAATGTATCCCTCAACCTCGTGCTCGAGCATGGCCATGAGCGTCTCATAGGTGGAGTGCGCACCAGAGATGCGTGGCATGAGGTTGTAGCCCCACTCGTTGTCCTTGGTCGCAGCATCGCCCCAGTAGGACTTCATGAGGGAGACGGCGTAGTTCTCACCGATCTGCCAGAAGCCCTTCTGGTCTTCCTTACGGAAGCTGTCCACGTACTGCTTCCAGTTCTGCAGAGCCACATGTGGCATCGGCAGGTAGCCCGGCAGCGAGTTGAACAAAGTCGGGATATCGGTTGAGCCTTGGATGGACGCGTGTCCACGCAGCGCCATGATGCCCGAACCCGGACGGCCGACGTTGCCCATCAGCAGCTGCAGGATCGCAGCGGTACGGATGAACTGTGCGCCCAGGGTGTGCTGGGTAAAGCCCAGTGCATATGCGAAGCACGTGGTGCGATCCGGCTTGGAGTTATCCGCGATGGAGTTAGCCAGATAGAAGAAGTCCTCCTGCGAGATACCGCAGGTCTCCTCCACCATCTCCGGGGTGTAACGGGAGTAGTGACGCTTGAGAATCTGGAACACCGAGTTCGGGTGCTGCAGAGTCTCGTCTTTCTCCACGTTCCACGAAGAACCCTCCGGCTTACGGACATACTGCCACGAGTCGGTGACGTACTTGCCGGTCTCTGGGTCATAGCCAGAAAACAGGCCATCCAAGTCCTCCGTGTCCTGGTAATCGGGGGAAATGATGGAGGAGGCGTTGGTGTACGAGACCACGTAATCGTGGAAGTAGAGCTCGTTGTCGATCATGTACTTGATGATCGCGCCGAGCAGGACCACGTCAGTACCGCCGCGAATGCCGATGTGGCGGTTCGCGAAAGCCGAAGTACGGGTGTAGCGCGGATCCACGTGGATGATGCGCGCGCCGCGCTTCTTGGCCTCAACTACCCACTGGAAGCCCACTGGGTGACACTCGGCCATGTTAGAACCCTCAATGACGATGCAGTCCGCATTCGCCATATCCTGCAGCGGTTGGGTTGCGCCGCCGCGGCCAAACGAAGTTCCCAAACTGGGAACGGTGGCAGAGTGTCAAATACGAGCCTGATTTTCGACCTGTATCGCGCCCGTGGCGGTAAACAGCTTCTTAATCAGGTAGTTCTCTTCGTTGTCCAAGGTCGCACCACCCAGGCCAGCGATGCCCATGGTGCGGTTGAGGGTGCGGCCTTCTTCGTCAGTGTCCTGCCAGTGCGCCTTGCGGGATGCCACAAAGCGATCGGCAATCATGTCCATGGCGGTCTCGGTATCGAGGTACTCCCACTCGGAGGAGTACGGCGCACGGTACTTGATCTTGGTCAGGCGCGTCGCAGAGTTGATCAGCTGCTCGGAAGCAGAGCCCTTGGGGCACAGTCGGCCGCGCGAGATTGGGGAATCTGGGTCGCCTTCGACCTGAATGACTTTATTGTCCTTGACATAAACGCGCTGGGAACAACCCACCGCGCAATACGGACACACAGATTGCACGACGCGATCCGCCTCAACGGTCCTGCCGTGGAGCTCTTTGCTCTTCTTCGACTGGGTGCTCAGGTCCCTGCCGAAGGCGTCCTTGGAACGCACCTGGCGCACTACTGGCCAGTTGAGAGGACTAAATTTAGACATACAGTCAAAGTTAGTGCTACCTAGCCCCTAAAGCTAGAAAGGCGTGCCTAACTTAGAGCCTCCAGTTCTGGAACAATCAGCCGCCCTACAGCGTTGACCAAAGTATGGATAACCCAACACATTTCGAACTCAAAGTCCCGGGCGGCAAGCTCCTTGTCATAGACATCGAGGTCACCGACGGCACTATCTCGTCGGCGCAGGTCTCGGGCGATTTCTTCCTTGAGCCGGAAGAGGCCTTCGAGGCTCTCGGCCCCACGCTGGAGGGCTCCAAGGTTTCTGATTCCACGCAAGAGATCACCGCGCGGCTCGATGCCGCACTCGCCAAGATTGAGGCGGAGCATCCTGTGGCCCTCCACGGCTTTTCCACGCACGACCTGGCCGTAGCTGTTAAGCGTGCGATCTCAGGCGGTACCGACTTCACGGACCACCAATGGGAGATCCTCCAGCCGGGCGTGCTGCCTACCCCGGTGAACGTGGCCCTAGACGAGGTCATCCTCAACGAGGTGGCTGAGGGAAAACGCGGTCCGACGCTGCGTTTCTGGGAGTGGGAAGACAAAGCGGTCGTGTTCGGCTCCTACCAGTCCTATGCCAACGAGCTGGACCAGGAGGGCGTCGACAAGCATGGCATCACTCCGGTCCGTCGCATGTCCGGTGGTGGCGCGATGTTCATGGAGGGCGGCAACTGCATCACGTACTCCATTTACGCCCCGGAGGCCCTGGTGGCCGGCTACTCCTACGAGGCTTCTTATGCCTACCTCGACCAGTGGGTGCTTGCTGCACTGGCCAAGCACGGTGTGAACGCTTGGTACGTGCCGATCAACGACATCACCTCCGACGGCGGCAAAATCGGCGGCGCTGCGCAGAAGCGTCGCGCGGGCGCAGTGCTCCACCACACCACGATGAGCTACAACATCGACGCGGACAAGATGATGGAAGTGCTGCGCATCGGCAAGGTAAAGGTCTCCTCCAAGGGCCTGGCCAGCGCCAAGAAGCGCGTGGATCCGCTGCGCCGCCAGACCGGCGTGGCGCGCGAGGAGATCATCGAGACCATGGCCCGCGAGTTCGCCACTCGCTACGGCGCCAAGGACGCCACGCTTTCCGACGCCACCCTTGCCGAGGCCGAGCGCCTCGTTTCCGAGAAGTACTCCACCGAGGAGTGGACGAAGCGAATTCCGTAATTCTTTCGCGGCTCTTCTCAGAGTTCAAAAGCAGCCCGGCGAAATCGCAGTTCCCGCTCAGCGGCATTAGTCGTCATGCGTTCACGACCTCAACACGCAGCCCCACCGCGCTGAGCAGTTCTAACACGGTGGAAAAGCTGGCTTTTCCGGTCCCCAGCTCCACATCTCGGACCGTTCTGTCGCTCACTCCCACCAACTCGCCCAATTCTTCCTGAGTCAATTGATACGCCTTTCGGCTTTCCCGCAGTGCGGTTCCGAGTTCAGACAACCAGCCATCGATGCGATTCATATCGGAAATATCCTTCCCTTTTACGCTTTTCAAACTCTAAAATAGCCTCGAAATCACAAAACAGGAAGCATTTTTCCGATTTACCCGTTTCTCCCGATATTCCCCTCGCTCCAGCAAGTTTTCGGAAGGATATTTCCCTTTCAAATCACCCGCACCACCACGCGGCCCGAAGGTTGACGGAGCGCCCCTTGCATGCCCCGGGCGCCCCAACCATGAGTCCGACCCCACAATAGTTGCACGGGAATTTATAATCACCGTACAGTGTTGAGGTCATTAGTGAACCGATCAGTTCATAATTGATGGACTAGACAGTTCAAATACGTACAAAGTTGTCTACAACGCCGAACTCTCACAAGTTCGTAGTAAAAGGAATTTTCGTGTCTCAACAAACAACGCAATCGCGCAAGCTGCCAGGCTGGACAACCGGCTTCGGCGCGCAGGTTATCGCGGGCCTTATCATCGGCCTCATCCTGGGTTTCATTGCATCCGGCATGGACGCTGGTCTGCCTGCCGACGATGAGAAGGGCTCCTGGCTCACCCAGACCCTCACCGGCGTGGGCAGCGCTTATGTCCAGCTACTCAAGGTGATGGTCCCGCCGCTCATCTTCGCGGCAGTGGTAACCTCCGTGGCTAACCTGCGCAAGGTAGCTAACGCCGCCTCGCTGGCTATCTCTACCCTGGTGTGGTTTGCCATCACCGCTTTCTTCTCCGTTATCACGGGCATCCTCGTCGCACTCGTGATGAAGCCGGGCGTGGGCACCACCGTGGATGCCGCCAGCGCAGCCGAGCCTTCCCACATCGGCTCCTGGACTGCGTTCCTGCAGCAGCTTGTGCCGTCCAACTTCATCGGCCTGAAGGCCTCCTTTGACGACGGCGAAGTGTCCTTGGGCTTCGGCGCACTCCAGCTGCTCGTCATCTCCTTGGCACTGGGTATTGCTGCAGTGAAGGCTGGCAAGGCTGCCGACCCATTCCTGCGCTTTACCGAGTCCTTCCTCAAGGTCATCCAGGTAGTCCTGTGGTGGATCATCCGCCTGGCTCCGATTGGTACCGCAGCACTCATCGGTAAGGCAGTTGCAACCTACGGCTGGGACGCGCTGGGCTCCCTGGGCAAGTTCGTGCTCGCGATGTACGTGGGCCTAGCACTCGTCATCGGCGTGGTTTACCCGGCAGTTCTTGCCTTCAACAAGATTCCGGTCATAGGCTTTTACAAGCGCGTCTGGCCCGTGTTCTCCCTGGGCTTTGTTACCCGCTCCTCCATGGGTGTTATGCCGGTGACCGAACGCTACACCGAGCAGGCCATGGGCGTTCCGCGCGAGTACGCTTCCTTCGCCATCCCGCTGGGCGCTACCACCAAGATGGATGGCTGCGCTTCGGTCTACCCTGCTATCGCCGCCATCTTCATCGCTCAGTTCTACAACATTGACCTGACTCTGACGCAGTACCTACTCATCATCTTCGTCTCCGTCATCGGCTCTGCTGCTACCGCGGGCACCACCGGTGCAACCGTCATGCTCACGCTGACCCTGTCCACCCTGGGTCTGCCGCTCGCCGGCGTTGGTCTGCTGCTGGCAATCGAGCCAATCATCGACATGGGCCGCACCGCGGTCAACGTCACGGGCCAAGCGCTGTGCGCCACCATCGTGGCCAAGCGCGCGGGCATCCAGGACCAGGAAGTCTGGGACGCTGCCGAGAACGGCGTCTCCGACCTCATGGAAACCAAGGATCGCGAGTCCGTCAACGCCTAAGAAACTAAGGCACTAACACAGGAAGGCACCTCACTGAGTGGGGTGTCTTCTTCGTTTTGCTGCGGTTACTCTCGGTGCCGGTCGGACTCGGTCGGCACCGGTCGGACTCGGTCGGCACCGGTCGGACTCGGTCGGTGCCGGTCGGCGGTGGGCTGTGCGCTAGTCGACGATCGCCCCCAGAAAGGCCGCCATGGCAGGTGCCAGGTGGATGGCCTGTTCGTTAGTGAGTACTGCGCCTTTGAGGGACCCCACACCAGAGATAGCGCCGAAGTCGAGGCCGCGGAAGTCCACGTCTTTCATCCGCGCCGCATCCACCCGCAGGGTCCGCGCGCGGCAGCCCCGGAAGGCCACGCGTTGGGCCTGCGCCTGGGACAAATCGACTTCGTCGAATACGCAGTCTTCAAAGAGGACATCCCGCAATGTTCCACCAGAATGGTTAGTCCAGGCGAATTTGCACCCACTGAACTTCACCGAAAAGAGGTCCGCTTCGGCGAAGTCTGCAGCGCCAAAGCGGGAATCAGCCACCTCGACGTCGCGAAGCACGGTGCGCGCCATCCTCCATCCCGGCGCATCGAGGCCGGTCAGCTCGCACTCGGTGAAAGTGGATGAGGAAAGGTCGATTCCGTCGAGTGAGGAATCAGCAACCATGCACCCAGTCAGTGACATCCCTTGAAGGTTGCGCTCAAACTCGCCGGAGAACCACTCGTTTTCAAACGCTCCCCTCGCGTCCAGTCCCAGGCCTTCCCGCACTTCCAGGTGCAATGAAGATAGTTGGGGCGCTTGGACGATCCGGCGAGTCACTGCTTACTTCCTTTGGGTCGTGTTTTATTCATTTACGCGTTGCGTTCTATAGGCGCAAGCTTACGCAGCACCAACTCCGGCAACCACGAACGTGCCCCGATTGTGCGGGCGAAGTTACGTATTCCACACCTGTGTGGCACCCGCGTGGCCCGCCAATGCTGCGCTAACCAGCAGTGCAACTGGAGCGACGCGGAGGCTCACAAAGTCGCAGGATCGACTGGGACGCTGATCGATTGTGCAGGAAGATAAGGGCGCAACAAGGCTAGGAGGCCAAAGTGGCGCTTGTTGAGCAGTGGATTGAACAGGCTTCGTGCGCTGATCTGAAGGTCCGGCTCAACAGTCAGCAACGCTTGGTACACCGGCCACTGCTCCTCATCCGACGCTAGGGAGCGAACCAAATGAACCCAGACGGTTTCGCCAAAGCGATTGACAGCGTTGGGATCGGCGCCTGCAGCGATGAGCTTTTCAATGACTGGGGCGTCCTGCGCGCAGAGCTCTGGGTTGTCCGCCAGCTCCGGCAGCAGCTTGATTGGCGGTGCCCAACCGAACTCAAGCATCGCCGTGAGTGCCTCAACTCTTTCGGCAGTGTCACGGACACGCGATGCATCGAAGAATACGGCTTCCGGGTCATGGCTCGCCCAGTCGATAGTGTCAACGAAAGTCATTACTGTGCCTCCTGGAGTTGAATCACGAGCCAATCGGGAATCCATTCCGCGGTGCGCGGGAAAGTCTCTATGTCGGCCACCCACTGCTGCAGGCTAGGTTGTACCGACCACGCCGGGCGGTAAGCAAAGCTAGGTCTGAGGACAAAACCGTTAGGTCCTGCCTTACCGTGCAGCGAGAGCCACGCTCCACGGGGATCGTCTTTGCGATAACGGGCATCCAAGAATTCTGCACGTTTGCTTGCTGGCAGTTCCCCGCTGACCTCGTAGATTTCGCCGCATGCACGCAGTACGAACTCTGGCAGGTCGGCGTCGATGGGGCCGTCGTAAGGCCCCTCTTGGTAATTAACAGGCGCGGCAGGAGCAACGCCGTATTTTTCTTCGACCCACTGACGCGCGGATTCAAGTTGAGTGCGGGCCTGGGGACGCAGCTCATCCACCTCTTGCGCGGAAAGGCGTTTGCCATCGATGATGATGCCATGTTCGGCAGGAGCGAATTCGATGAGCTCTCTCATCGTCATCTGCAACTGTACTCCCTCGAAAGACGCGATGTCTAGGGTATGCGCCTCCAGATGCGGTAGCTTTTTGCGGCTGCGAATCTTGAGCTTGAGCGGACGCGGCTTTGCTAGCGCCACTCCGACCAACGGGGCGAAGTTGAAAGCATCGGGCTTTTCCATGGCAGTCTCCTGTCACGTATAACTACAAAGTCGTTGAGCATGTGCCGCCTAGTGTAAATAAATACTGTGACGTCCGCCCCAGGAGTTTCCGCACTGAAGTTTCACGCTGCGCAGGTCGCTAAGAAATGGCTGTGCTGCACCAGCCGCAGACCGAGGAGCTAAGCAGTGGCAGCCGTAACGTGCACTGTTTCGCCGTATGCGCGCCGACCATGCACGAAGTAGTACAGCACCGTCGCCACGGCCACGGTTGCGGAAAGCACCCAATACATAGCGGAGTAGCCCAGCGCAGAAATCAGCATGCCCAAGACCACGGGGCCAAAGCCGATTCCGATGTCGAGGAGTAAGAAGAGCGTCGAAATACCCGCGCCCATCTCGTGCGGAGCCACGAGGCGCACGGCCACCGCTTGCGCCGCCGGCATGATGGAGCCATAGCCCAAGCCAACCAAAGCACCCGCGATGACGACCTCCCAGTCAGCTACTGCGATAGCAAGCACCACGAGACCAATCATGAACGAAGCGAGCGCACCGTAGAAGATGACGTTATCGCCGTGGCGGTCCTGGACACGGCCCAAGACAAAGCGCATCGCGAGGCTGACAATCGCATAGGCAATGAAGAAGAAGCTGGCGCCCGTCGCCAGGTCGGACGCGTCAGCATAAGCGTTGAGGTACGTGATGATGCCTGCATAAGCAACGCCGATGAGAAGCATGAAGAAGCCAAAAGGCGCGACCGCTGGGTGAACGATGTTGGCCAGGCTAAAAGTCACGCTGGGGCGCTCCTGCGTAGGAATCTTGAGTGCCAGTGTCAAAGCCAAGGCACATACCGTGAGGCTGAGCACCACAACGAAGATGGTGTTGTAGCCACTCGCACCGACGATAGCCAGCCCTGCCGCCGGGCCAAAAGCAGTGGCAAGGGTAGTTCCCAAGGCAAAGTAGCCCGTGCCCTCAGCACGGCGATGGTCAGGAATGACGGACTGCACCACGGCCATGACGGCAGTCGACGCCACCGCATAACCCAGGCCGTGAATGATACGCACGACGATAAGCAGCGCCAACGAGTGCGCAACAAAATACGCGGCACACGCCACGGTCACGAGAACCAACGAGACCAAGAGGGACTTTTTACGTCCTGCCGCATCAACCAGATATCCCGAGAACAGTCGCGCAATGGTCGCACCCACAACGAAGGAGCTGGAGGCAAAGCCGCCCGCTGTGTCTGATGCACCAAACTGTTGCACCGCATACAAAGCCATGATCGTCACCAACAGGTAAAAGACCATGAATTGGGCGAAATTAACCAGCCATGCAAAGACGAATGTTGGGGTGATGAGTTTCTGCTCAGCGGACGTAGGAAACACCTTCTTGACGCATATGGAGTTAAAACGAACCCTAAAACGGTATCAGACCATTAATCAGCGCATGGCGCTAGCTGGGCAGCAGAGCGGCTACCTCGGCGTCGGAAAGCACTGCGTCCTCGAAGTTACGCAGCGTCTCCTCCGCATTGAACTCCACACCAATGAGCACGATCTCAGAGCCCGGCGTCACTCCATTGGAGGCCCACAGTGAGGCCGGCTGGATCTGCAGGTTAGGGCCCGCCTGCTGCCAGGCATGGGCCACGCGCAAGTCCGTGTCGATCCAGCAATACCCCTTGGAGCGAACCAGCCCGGTACTCGCGCGCAGCGCCTTGAGCAGTCGCTCACGATTGAACGGCCTATCGGAGCGAAATACCACGGAGGAGATGCCATACTCCTCGGTCTCCGGGGTGTGAGGGTTGGCGAGCTCTTCCGCGTAGCCGTGATAGGCCGCAGCCGTGGAGAGGTTGTAGAGGCCGGCATCCAGGATGAGCTCCGTAGCGATGACGCCATTGGTCACGGGAACTACCTTGCAACGGGTGTTCATCGCCTTGACCGTGGCGATGACGCGCTCGGTCTCGGCAGGTTCGACGAGATCGGTCTTGGTGATGAGGATGAGATCGGCAAACTCCACCTGGTCCACGAGGAGACAGCGATTGTCCGATCGTCTTGCGGGGTGGCCTCGATGCCCTGCGAAACGAGGCTGCGGCCCCGCCGGAGCTGGTCCATGAACGTGGAAGCATCAATCAAAGAAACCATAGTGTCAATGTTCGCGTAGTCCTGCAGCTTGAATCCGTCTTCAAATTCCCACTCAAAAGTGGCGGCAACCGGCATCGGCTCGGAGATGCCGGTCGACTCAATGATGATCTGGTCATACTTGCCCGATTGCGCGAGGCGGGCAACGGACTCTACGAGATCCTCACGCAGGGTGCAACAGATGCAGCCGTTGGACAGCTCCACGAAACGGTCTTCGCCGCGTTCGAGGTGGCCCTCCCCTGCAACGAGCGCCGCGTCGATGTTTACCTCGGAGAAGTCGTTGACGATGACGGCTAGCTTGCGGCCTTGTCGGTTAGCCAGCAGGTGGTTGAGCAGCGTGGTCTTGCCGCTGCCCAGGAATCCAGAAAGAACAGTCACGGGTGTAGTCATTCCGCAAATGATAATGGTTTTCATTTACGGGAACAACTACGCTCTAACCGAAGACCCTCCGCGTGTAATCAGTGCCAAAGCGCCACTGCGGGTCCAGCTCCTCACGCAAGGCACAGAACTCGTCGAAGCGCGGATACAGCGCGGAGAAGTCTGCCCGCGTCAAGGTGTTCATCTTGCCCCAGTGCGGGCGGCCGCCGGCAGCCTTCAGAATGGGTTCCACCTTTGGCATGTATTCGTATGGGGTTTGAAACGCGGGACGTGGAACGCGATGTACATCGACTCGCAGCCGTTGGCGGTAGACAGCGCGACGTCGTCAGGTGCCATGGTGCGTAGCTCCAGCGGGAAAGCAATCTGCCAGCCCTGTGCATCAATAAAACGTCAGATCTCTCGCACCGCTTCAGGCCCATCCGCCAACGGCACTGTGTACTCCATCTCATGAAAACGCACGCGACGCGGCGAAACAAAGACCTCGTGCGCGCTCGCGCGGTAGCGATTGTGCGAAATCACCGAGGTAGCAAACTTATTGAAGGACGGGATAGTCTGCGGCACCACGCGCCCAATCCCCAATAACGCCGCCTAGGCGCCGTTGCCCAAGATCTCATCGTCGACGCATTGCATCTCAACCTCAACCACAACGCCGAGCGCAGCAATGCTGACCACGACGAGCCTGAGCTGTTCCGGGTCCTCGTCGAGGGAGAAGCTGCACAGTTGACCGGCGGCGTCGACAAGCCTAAGGCCCGTGACCGTACCCGCGAAACCGGTGAAACCAATACCTGTGCCGTGGGTTGACGTGGAGATCGCGCCCGCCAGCGACTGCGGATCAACATCACCCTGGTTAGCCAAAGCCAAACCAAATGGCCGCAGCAAACGCGGCACGTCACGCAGGCGGGTTCCCGCCAGGAATCGCACGCGCTTACGCTTCCTGTCCACACTAACGATGCCGCTTAAGTAGTCCAGGTTCATCATCACGCCATCACTGGCCGCCACCGGTGTGAAGGAATGTACCGCGCCGACGGTGCGTGCGCTGCCCACACGCTGCACTGCCTGGGATACCTCCTCAATTGACCGAGGCTGCAGAAACTCCCGCGGGTTGGTGCGCACGGAGCCCGACCAGTTACTAAAGCCCTTATTCTTGGCGCCACGTGCGCCGATTAACTTGCGCATCTGAAGGTCCAGCCCTTTCCGCGATAGGTATCCCAATTTTTAACGTTGTTGTTCTCATCCACTGCCAGCAGCCCGTCGAGGTGCTCGGTCATCTCGCCAGCCTTGGCGTCACGGAACCACACGAGGTCCTCCACGCACAGGTCTTTAGCAGCCGGGCCATGCAGCGGTGACTGCACCTCGCCGGCGCCCTCCGTGCCGGAGTACTTCAAGCCCTTTGGTCACACCGGCACGGGAACGCGGTCCTTGGCAGGCGGGCCGGAGACAATCCAGCCGCCCGAGTTGACGGTGGCCCATCCCGGCGCGGGCAGGCGCGAGACCTCGCAGCAGAAGAACGCTGCCGCCTTGTGGTTGATGCCAGTGAACTGATCGAAGATGGCCGGGGTGTAGAAACCCGAGCCGGCAGCCAGCTCAGTCAGGGTTCCTTCCGCTGCAGATTCTTGGAGGCTGCCCGTGCCGCCGCCGTTGACGAACTCAAGGTCAGCATGGGCACGCGCTGCCGCGATGCACTCTCGGCGCCGCAGAGCAAGGACGTCCATCGACTTCGTGCGCAGCCACCGCTTGATGGCGCCAGTCGGCCCCTTCTCCCCGTCTGCCACAGAGGCCACCTGGCCTTCGTAGGCCAGCATGCCCACCAGGCGAAGGCCCCGTTTGAGAATCTCGCGGGCTAGCTGGTCCACCTGCTCAGGAGTGCGGATGGGTGAGCGCCGCGGACCGATGACCACGCCGGGCAGGTCCAAAGTACAGTCAATGTCGATGGCCACTCGCATGCCCGGCGCGAGGAGGTCTAGCAGCTCCACGGAGTCCACCATGACCGTAATCGCTTCCCGTACACCAGCGTCGGCACCTAACCACGCCAAGGCCGGACGGTGAACGCTGGGATAAGCCACGACGATATCGCGAAAACCCTCCTCGTAGAGGTGCAATGCCTCGGGAACGCTAAACCCCAGGATCCCTTGGTAGCCGTCGTGCTCGAAAGCCCGGCGCAACGCGGCGACGCTGCGCACCGACTTTGACGCCACGTGGATAGGAAGCCCACCCGCACGCGTCAGCATTTGTTCCGCGTTGAAGTCGAAGGCGGCAATGTCAATGACGCCAAGCGGGGCAGCCGCCTCGCCGGACCTGACGAGTGGCGCGATAGTTTCCCGGAGCTGCGGGCTCGAAGTTTTTGAAAGCGTAGCCATGAAGTCATGACTACTCACATCCACACCAAGATTGCGATACGTATCACAATAGATTTCTGGCACTATAGACCCCATGAAAGCTTTCACTAATGCTCATCTCCCGCCGCGCGTCTCTGATTTCCTGGCTACCAACCCGGTAGGCGACGTGCGCGGTTCCGGCGCTCAACACACAGCACTCATGCCGTTTACTGGCGAAGAGCTTTTCTCCTTCCCCACGGCCACGCCTGAGGACGTCGCCGCTGCCGTCACCACCGCACGGGCCGGGGTGGGCCACGGCAATCGCGGGCGCATACTGCTCAAGCTTCACGACCTAATCCGGAAGCATGAAGAGCTCATCCTCGACCTCATTCAGGCTGAGAACGGCAAGTCCCGATCGCACGCCTACGACGAGGTGATGGACCTCTATAACTGCGCGCGCTTTTATGGCGTGAACATACGCAAGGCCTTTGGCCCGGAGCGCCATCCCGGCGCGTTGCCCGTGCTCACCAAGACGCGCACCCAGCACTACCCACTAGGCGTCGTGGGGCTCATCTCCCCGTGGAACTATCCGCTTTCCTTGGGCGTGGGCGACGTGCTGGCGGCGCTTTCTGCTGGCAACTCTGTGGTTCACAAGCCTGATTCCCAGACCACGCTGACGGCAATCTTGGTCCGCCGGCTGGCGATTGAGGCCGGCCTTCCGGAGGCTGCCTGGCAGCTAGTTCCGGGCAACGGCGCGGAGGTGGGCGACGCCTTGGTCCCCCTCGTCGACGGTCTTTCCTTTACTGGTTCCACCAAGGTGGGCAAGTCCATTGCTGCCCAGGCGGCCGGACGTCTCATCCCCACAATGTTGGAGCTCGGCGGTAAGAATCCAATGCTGGTGCTTGACGACGCCCCCCTTGAGCCCACCGCTCGCGGCGCCGTGTGCACGGCCTTCTCGTCCTCGGGTCAACTGTGCATGTCCGCCGAACGTGCCTACGTGCACACAGACATTTATGAGGACTTCCTCGTTGCGCTTACGAAAGCCCTCGACGAACAGAGACTGGGCGCGGCGTTCTCCGATGCCGCAACTATCGGCTCCCTGACTTCGCAAAAGCAGCTCGAGACCGTCCAAGCCCATGTGCGCGATGCTGTGGACAAGGGCACAACCATTGTCTACGGCGGAAAGCATCGCCCGGAACTCGGTCCGTTTTTCTTTGAGCCCACGGTGCTCACTGGGGTAACGCAGGAAATGGAGCTCTTCGCTAACGAGACCTTCGGCCCAGTGTTGGCTGTGTACGAGGTCGATTCTGATGCTGCTGCCATCCACGCAGCAAATGACACGAACTACGGCCTATGCGCCTCAGTGTGGTCGGGCAGCTCCCGCCACGGCTGGGAGGTTGCTTCCCAGTTAGAAGCGGGCATGGTCAATATCAACGAGGGCTTTGCCGCAGCATATGGTTCTATTGCCGCGCCGGGTGGCGGCGTAAAGGAGTCCGGCCTCAATCACCGCCACGGTATTACCGGCATGCGTCTGTGGGCAAATGAGCGCACCGTAGCCGAGCAAAAGCTGCACCCGCTGGCGCCCTCGGAGCTACTGCCGCCGCAGCGCTTCCAGAAGCTCATCACCACGGGCATGGCGGCCATGAAGGCGCTGCGCCTGTAGCAGCATGCCTGTGGGCTATGGAAAACGGTATGGCTCTGGCTAGCCTGCGTGAACCCGCTTAAGGCATGCGCAAGATGCGGCGATGCACCGTGCCGGCGGGCTCGACGTGGATGAACACTTCGGCGCCTGGGAAAAGCTCGTCGATGTTGTCCTCGATGCGATCCGCGATGTCGTGGGCCGCAAGAACTGTCCACTCACCAGGCACGTCCATGGTGAGATAGACCAAGCGCTGACGGCCCGATGCGATGGTACGCCGCGACGTGAACAACACGCCGAATTCTTCCTCAAGCTCAGTAAGTCGCGCATCAAGCTCAGCGTGCTCTTCCTTGGGCAGGGACTCGGAAAGCAGGCTACTCAAGGATTCTTTGAGCAGCTTGTAACCGGTCCACAGGATATTGATGCCCACTGCAAAAGCGACGATCGGATCGAGCCACAGCCAGTCCGTCAGGGCAACCAGCGCGATGCCCACGAGGACGCCAACAGAAGTCCACACGTCAGTCAGCACGTGATGGCCGTCGGCTCGAAGCGTTGCCGAACGATATTTCTTGCCCGCTTTCAGCAACACCAGACCGACAGCCAGATTAAGAACCGAAGCTAGCGTCGAAAGCGCCAGACCAATGCCTGGCTGTTCCAAGGGCTGGGGGTTGAGCAAGCGCAATGCAGAGGTATAAATGATGAGTGCTGCGGCGACAAAGATCATCGCACCCTCTACCAACGCGGAAACATACTCGGCCTTGCCGTGGCCGAATTGATGGTTCGCGTCAGCCGGCTTCGCGGCAATACGAAGGGCGATGAAGCCCACGACTGCGGCAACGAGGTTGACTCCGGATTCCAAAGCGTCAGACAGGAAGCCGACGGAACCAGTAAGCATGGCCGCAAGGACCTTTAAGACAATGGTGAGAACAGCCGTCGCGATGGACAGCTTCATGAAACGCTCAAGCAGGAGCTGCTCGGAAGGGAGTGCCATACAGATACCTTCGGTTAGTCGGCGTGACACGGCCATCCGTATGCGGTTTGGGGAGGACCGGTCAACGTAGGAGCTACGGACCGAAGGTATCGCTCACTCACGAATTTCGCAAGCTGGGTGGCCGGGCGCATAGGCACCAGTATGTCGACCATCCATCCGCCGCCATGGGGGCCGCGGAGGAGCTACTCCCCTTCAGGAATTTTAGGTTAGCAAGCCGCCGAGTTGCCAACAACTCGGCGGCTCAAGCAATGCTGAGACTACAGTTTTAATCTCAGGCGAGCGCTAGCCACCAATCTTGAAGTCGCAGACGTCGCCGTCCTGCATGATGTAGTCCTTGCCCTCTTGGCGGACCTTGCCCTCGGCGCGGGCCTCGGCCATGGTGCCAGCGGCGTCGAGGTCATCAAAGGAAACGATTTCGGCCTTGATGAACTTCTTCTCAAAGTCGGTGTGGATTACCCCCGCAGCCTGCGGAGCAGCCGAACCCTGCTTGATGGTCCAAGCGCGGGCTTCCTTCGGACCAGCAGTCAGGTAGGTCTGCAGGCCGAGCGTTGCAAAACCTGCCTTAGCCAGAGTTGCCAGGCCAGGCTCGGTCTGGCCGACGGACTCGAGGAGCTCCATCGCTTCGTCCTCGTCGAGCTCAAGCAACTCGGTCTCAGTCTGGGCATCAAGGAACACGCACTCTGCTGGGGCAACGAGCTCGGCGAGCTCGGCCTTCTTCGCGTCGTCGGTAAGCACTGCTTCATCAGAGTTGAAGACGTACAGGAACGGCTTCGAAGTCATCAAGTGCAACTCACGCACGAGAGCGAGGTCGATTTCGCCGTTCTTGGAAGCAGCGAACAAGGTACGGTCATCCTCTAGGATTTCCTGCGCCTTCTTGGTGGCCTCAACGGTCTCAGCCAGATCCTTGTTCTTGCGCGCTTCCTTCTCCAGTCGCGGCAGAGCCTTCTCGATGGTCTGCAGATCGGCCAGAATCAGCTCAGTGTTGATCACAGAGATGTCGTGCGCTGGGTCAACCTTGCCATCAACGTGGATGACATTGTCATCAGAGAAAGCGCGAACCACCTGGCAGATCGCGTCTGCCTCACGGATGTTAGCGAGGAAGGCGTTGCCCATGCCCTCGCCCTTGGACGCGCCTTCCACGATGCCGGCGATGTCCACAAAGGACACGGTCGCAGGCAGGATGCGCTCGGAGCTAAAGATCTCCGCCAAGCGGTTAAGGCGATGATCCGGCAGCTCCACGAGGCCAACGTTCGGCTCAATCGTGGCGAACGGGTAGTTGGCCGCCAAAATGTCGGAACGGGTCAGGGCATTAAACAGCGTGGACTTGCCAACGTTAGGCAGGCCGACGATTCCAAGTGTAAGACTCACAGGGGCAATCCTAACGCACGCGGAATTTTTTCAGGCAAGATGGTGGGGTGAGTTCTCAATCGCCTTCCGCATCATCCATGCCGTCTTCTGGACACAAGTCTGATCTGGACCAAGCTGGGCTTGGCGATCGTTTCGATGGTTCCGTCGACGCGACATCGCTTGACGACGTCTCCCCTCACCCACCGGGAGATCAGGTCGACCGTTCCGTTGTCGTCGGCGAGGTCATCAAGTCGACCTCGCTGTGGGCTCTGCGCCTTTTTGTTATTTGTGTATTCCTCTATGCGCTATTCCGCATGGCTGGAAACTTCTGGCGCGGCATCCTGCCGATTCTGTTGGCACTCATTATCTGTACTGTGCTCGCACCTGTCGCAGGATGGCTACGGCGCCATCACGTACCGAGTTCACTTGCCGCTGTACTGACTATCCTCGTTTCCTTCAGCGGGTTGGGTGCGCTTTTCCTTTTCATTGCGCCTAACTTTGTGCGCCAATCACAGACGCTGTATCTGCAGACCGCAAACGGTATCCAGGCTCTTCGCTTGTGGGTACAACAGCCACCGTTGAACCTTAACGAGGATGAGATCGGAACCTACATCGACGAGATCGCCCTGTGGGCACAGAAGCAGGCAGGCTCCATCGCCGGCTCCGTCTTTAACGGCATCGGCCAGGCCACTTCCATGATTGTCACATTGATGGTGGTCCTGGTCCTCACGTTCTTCTTCCTCAAGGACGGCCACCACTTTCTGCCCTGGCTGCGCGAAGCCACGGGGCGCCGCACCGGCTGGCACCTCACCGAGCTTTTGACCCGCGGTTGGAACACCTTGGGCGGCTTCGTCCGCGCGCAGGCTCTCGTATCGCTAGTAGATGCCGTCTTCATCGGCATCGGCCTCGCGATTATTGGCGTTCCGCTCGCGCTGACATTGGCCATCATCACGTTTATCGCAGGCTTCATTCCTTTTGTCGGCGCCATCGTGGCCGGCGCCCTGTCCGTGACGATTGCACTGGTCTCGCTGGGAGTCACGAAGGCGTTGCTCGTCCTTCTTCTGGTCTTGGTGGTCCAGCAACTTGAGGGAAACGTGCTTTCCCCATGGCTGCAGTCCAAGGCCATGAACCTACACCCAGTGGTGGTCTTAACCTCCGTCACCGTGGGTTCTGCACTCTTCAATCTCGTAGGTGCATTCCTGGCGGTACCGGCCGCTGCCATGTTCGCGGTTGCCTACCGCTATTTCCAAGACATGATGAAGCTGAAATCCGGAGAGAAAACAGCCGAAGAACTGCACTTTGCTACCGTCGCCGGCTTCCTCATCGGTCGCTACACCCAGGAGCAGGGCGAACATAAGCGCGCCGAGTGGCTGACAATGCCGGATCACAAAGCCCCCAATGCGGCGCCTGCCGACGTTGCACACGAAGGCGTGGGAGACAGGCTCGACGACGCAGTCAACATGGATGCCCGGCCCAATAACATCGGTGACGAGGAGGCCCCTGCATCGCGTGGTGCCCGCGCCCACGTTGTTCGAGGTAGCGTCCAGCGAGCAATGTCCCGTTTCGAACACTTGTTGCATCCAGACAAGAAGGATTAAACCGGGATGTCCTGAGCACGTGCAAGGGTGGTGAGCATGTCTACTGCCTTGCCCGTGCTTTTGTTGTTTTTCGGCGTCATCCTGGGAGCCATCCTCGGATGGTTGGCACGCGCATATAGCTCTAGCTCATCCCAGCCTTCTGCCGAACACCGCGCCCTCCAGGAATCACAGCGCCGCCAGGCAGAGCTTGCCCCGCTGGAAAAGGCGATGGATAGGTTGGGCTACCAGCTGCAGGAGCTCGAGGAAAGCCGCGCCACGGAACTCGCAGCGTTGTCGAGTCAGGTCCAGGCTGTGACGCGTACCTCCACGAAACTAACCGACAGAACCGACAAGCTGGTTGGCGCACTACGCTCGCCGAACGTGCGCGGCCGATGGGGAGAGATGCAGCTCGAGCGCGTGGTTGAAATCGGCGGCATGCTCAAGCACGTCGACTTTAATACGCAGGCCACGGCCCGAATTCAAGGCACCACGGTCCGCCCCGACCTAGTCATCCACCTCGCGGGTGGGCGCAGCGTCATCGTAGATGCCAAAGTCCCCGTCTCTTCCTATCTTGATGCCCTTGAAACCGAGGACCCGGAAGAGCATGCGGGCTATTTAAGACGCCACGCGCATCTGTTGCGCAATCATGTCCAGGCGCTGGCCCATCGCGACTACATCGAAGCCTTTTCTCCCACGCCGGAGTTCGTGGTGCTCTTTGTACCGGCGGATCCTTTCCTCGATGCCGCGCTGGGCGTCGACCCCGAGCTCTTGGAATTCGCCTTCGAGCGCAACACTGTCATCGCTACCCCGAGCACGCTCTTCGCACTTTTACGCACTGTTGCTCTGGGCTGGCGCCACGAGGACCTCTCCGAAAAGGCCAGGGAAGTCCAGAGGCTTGGCAGCGAACTCTACTCCAGGCTGGGCACGCTCAACGAGCACTACAACAAGGTCGGCCGCAGCCTGGAAAAGGCAGTCGAAGCCTACAACTCGAGTTTGGGTTCCTTGGATTCTAGAGTCGGTGTCACCGCGCGCCGCTTGTATGAGCTAGAAATTCCTGCGCGCACCGACCGACGCCCCGTGGAACCCCAGCCAGTACAGGCCGAACCACGTCGGCCGCGTTTCGAGGATTAACTATTAGGCAATTAATTTCGCCACATTCGGCCAAGAAAATACCGAAAGGGCCAGCAAAGCCTGTAGAATCGTCCGGCGTGTCACTTGCCAAAAATCGAAACCACCGAGCCAGACGTGAATCTGCCGCCGTGCACGGGCTCACGCTGCCCAAGGCCCTCCTTGGTCTGGTAGCTGCGTTAATCGTTGCAGCACTCATCACGATCGTCGTGGGTTCGATCGGCTGGCCATTTTTCGCCGTTTTCACGCTCGGCGCACTCGCCATGACTTTCTTGGTCAACCCCCGCGGGTTGTATCTCTTGGTGATCAGCATCCCCTTGCTGTTTACGGTGGCCATTGTTTCGACATCGTGGATTTTGGCCGTGCAAGCGGCACCGGAAGGGGCCTCCCCATTCTCCACTACTTCCCTTTTGACCACAGCTTTCCCATTCCTCCAGCGCTTTCCGTGGCTGATCATCGTCTTCCTTCTGTGTGCTCTCCTTGCCGTCTTTAGGCTGTGGAACGGCAAGAACAATGCCAAGTCACGCAACGCCAAAGCCCAGGTTGCCCGCCGCGCTCAACAAAAGGCAGAAAGACGCAATCGTGATGAGCGACTTTCCGTTGCGGAACTCATCGCCCGCGATAAGAAGGCGAAAGAAACAGCTCGTCGGCGCACCGGACGCCTCCGGGAAATGGACCGCGAAGAGCGCCGTCGCCAGCAAGCAGTCGAGCGCGAGGCTCGCGAGCGAGCTGCGAGCGTTAGCTCGGCAGAATACGACGACTCCGATTTCGCCCCGCGTCGCCCGGATCCGGAGCGCCGCGCAGGCGACGTCGACAAGCAGCCTGCTAAAGAGCCCGAGGCCAAGCCAGCTTCTCCTCTCGACGAGAACCTCTACGAGGACTAGATTCTGCCGCGAAGCAAGAGACAGAGAAAGACCCGACTCCCCTCCTTGACTGGAGATGGAAGTCGGGTCTTTCAGTGCCTTTAGCGCGGTATCTAAGTTTCCGGCCTTAAGCCTTAGCGCCTTGTGCAGTACGTGCTGGGCGCAGCTCACGCGGCAGGGAGAACTGAATGGTCTCCGTGGACGTCGTAACCTGCTCGACGTTGGAGTAGCCGCGCTCGTCGAGGAACTCGAGGACCTCGCGCACAAGCAGCTCAGGTACGGAAGCGCCACAGGTAACGCCTACGGTCTCCACGCCTTCCAGCCATGCCTCGTCAATCTCGCTCGCGAAGTCAACGAGGTAGGAAGTCTTGGAGCCTGCCTCCAAGGCAACCTCGACGAGACGCACAGAGTTAGAAGAGTTCTTGGAGCCCACGACGATCATCAGATCGCACTTCGGAGCGATATTCTTCACCGACTCCTGACGGTTCTGGGTGGCGTAGCAAATATCGTCTGAAGGCGGGTTCTCCAGGTGCGGGAAACGCTCGCGCAGCTGGTTGACGATGGTGATGGTCTCATCCACCGAAAGCGTGGTCTGGGACAGCCAGATGAGTTTTTCTTCTTGGAGGAAATCAGGCAGCTTGGCGACGCCCTCTACACCATCAACGAGGTGCGTTACCTCAGGTGCTTCACCGGCGGTGCCTTCGACCTCCTCGTGGCCCTCGTGCCCCACGAGCAGGATGTGGTAGCCGTCGCGGTGGAAACGACGTGCCTCGTTATGCACCTTGGTCACCAGCGGGCAGGTAGCATCGAGCGTGAGCTGCTTACGGCCCTCAGCCTCAGCACGCACGGCAGGCGCGATGCCGTGAGCAGAGAAAACCAGGTGTGCACCCTCCGGTGCTTCGGAGGCTTCTTCGACGAAGATGACGCCGCGCTTGGCCAGGGATTCCACAACGTAGCGGTTGTGGACGATCTGCTTGCGGACATAAATTGGGGCGCCGTACTTCTCCAGCGCCTTCTCCACCGTCTCAACTGCGCGATCGACGCCAGCGCAGTAGCCGCGCGGTGCCGCCAGGAGAACGTTCTTGCCAGTCTCAGTCATGGCCTCCAGAGTATCTAAAAGTCGTAGAAAACAGTAGATTGGGTGGCTTATCCTCGTGCTACGAGAGAGTGTGAGGAGTACAGCACGAGTACTGCACAGCAGGACGTGACCGGTAAATACGCCCGAGCTCGCAGCCCCGGGCGGTCACGTGTCCGGCAAGGGCAATAGACTATGAGGCATTCAACGCTGTGCAGAAAGGCTGCTTTGTGAATCAACCGGCAAACTCCCCGGAGACGCCCTGGCCCGTTGGCAAGGTCAATGACCAAGTCAAGGGCTGGATTGAGCGTCTCGGTTTTCTTTGGGTAGAAGGCCAACTGACCCAGGTAAACGTCAAACGCTCATGGAAGCTTTCTTATCTGACGTTGCGCGACGTCGAACAAGAAAAGTCCGTGCAATTAACCTGCCCCACGGACATGGTGCTGAAGATGCCCACGCCGCTCAAAGATGGCGATCGAGTAGTGGTCTACGGTAAGCCAGCTTTCTACGCTGGACGCGGTTCGTTCTCCCTGTGGACTACTGAGATCCGTCACGTTGGGGTGGGTGATCTCTTGGCCCGCATTGAGATGCTGCGCCAGCAGCTTGCAAAGGAAGGTCTTTTTGATCCTTCCCGCAAGCTGCCGCTTCCCTATCTTCCGCACAAGGTCGGTCTGATTACCGGGCGCGGTTCTGCGGCCGAACGCGACGTCTTGGCAGTGGCCAAGGACAGGTGGCCGGCCGTTCAATTCCGCGTCATCAACACCGCGGTGCAGGGTGCCAATACGGTGCCGCAGGTGATCGATGCTCTCCAGACTCTCGATGCTGACCCAGAAGTCGATGTCATCATCATCGCGCGTGGCGGCGGCTCGGTAGAAGACCTCCTCCCCTTCTCCGAGGAAGCCCTGCAGCGTGCGGTGGCATCCGCTCAGACCCCAGTGGTCTCAGCCATTGGGCACGAGCCAGACAACCCAGTGCTGGACAACATCGCAGACTTGCGCGCCGCCACGCCTACCGACGCCGCCAAGCGCGTCGTCCCTTCCGTCGCTGAGGAGTACGCCTTGATCGATGAGGCACGCTCCCGCATGGCAGCGGCCCTGCGTGGCTGGGTTGAGCGGGAAAGACGCGGTCTGGAAAACATTCGCTCCCGCCCAGTTCTGGCAGACCCAATGACGCCGATCAATGCTCGCCGTGAGGAGCTGGAGCGTTCCCGTGCATTGATAAATCGCGACATCCGCTACCTGCTGGATAAAGAAACAAATCGCATCGCAGCCTTGCGCGCGCAGGTTTCGGCGCTTGGCCCCTCAGCCACCTTGGAGCGCGGTTACTCAATCGTGCAGGTAGTCCCCCGGGATGGCTCAGGTCCTGAGGTTGTTACTTCTTATGAGCAATCGCCTCCAGGATCGCAGCTGCGCATTAGGGTTGGTGACGGTTCCATCACCGCGGCGGCCATGGCAGCTAAGCCCGCGGACTAAGCAACTAGCCATAGTTTCAAACCAAGACAGCAACCCAAGACAGCTACGAAGAACACAACCACAAGATAGAAGTTAGAGGGAAATATGAATGACACCATCGGTTCCGGCACCCCGGGCCAAGATGCTTTTCCGCCAGTAGAGCAACTCTCCTACGAGCAGGCTCGTGACGAGCTCATCGAGACCGTAAAGATCCTGGAGCTCGGCCAGATGGGGCTCGACGAATCACTGAAGTACTGGGAGCGCGGCGAGGCTTTGGCCAAGGCCTGCGAGGCGCACCTTGATGGTGCAGCGCGCCGCGTCGAACAAGCACTGGGCCGTGTAGACGCAGAGTCGGAGGCTGGGGAATCACCAGCAAACAGCTACCCAGACGAGTCCCTTGAAGAAAACCCCGAGGATGAGTTCTAATGCAGATTTACGGCTACCCAGGTGACCGCGTCGATTTCGTATCCAAGTCAGGTTCCGCAGGTTCGCTCCTGTTCGGGGATCCCCGCAACCTCGCAGAGGAATTTTTCGGCACACCGCACACTGCGTCCGAAAATGAAATCTCTTACTTCTCCGGGTCTATCGTCTTAAGCTTTAGCGAGGACAAGCTGCGCTCGGTAACCATCCATCCGCAGAAGTCGAAGCGCGAGCGCGTCGATGTCTACTTAGCCAAGACCCGTTTGAGCGGTTTAGACGAAGAAACCCTCGCACAGGCAGTGGAAACTGCTGGCGAGGGCGTCACTACCAGCTACGAAGAGCAGCTGGAATCTGTCACTTTTAGTTAGTTGGTGCAGGTAACCCAGACGGAGCGCTCTCGGCGCTTCCGTCTTCGCTGTGATGAAGCACTGGGGCTTCGGCAAATGCCTTGAGCGCCGTCTCGTAGTCGGCGTCTGCGGCAGAGCCAGAAAGGATCAGTCGGGCATCGCCTAGGTCCGCAATCCACAGCGGCCGCACGTCCGCGTCTTCGCTCTCTAGAACCTTAACCTTGAGACCGGCGACTTCTCGCTCGGACTGCTCCGCACGGTAGTTAGAGTCATAACCCTTTTCAGCTTCCTCAGCAGAAACCTTGGTCTGAGTCGACTCAATGTAGCCCTCGTCAGCAGTCAACCAACTGACAACCGCCGCGTTTTCACCAGCGACAGCGGACCTACGGGCCGCGGTTGGTGACCATCCCTCCGGCATCTTCGGCTCACGAATCACCGAACCGGTTGCACGCGCTTCCATCTCCAAAAAGGTCTTGGCGTCCACGTTTTGGATTGGGCCAGGCTTGGTCTCTGGGTTGATGGTGCACAAACCGGTTGCTCCCACAACCAGAAGCATCGCGATGACGGTCACTCCCAAAGACAAGATGATGTCTTTGGCGCCCTCAAAAATTTTGGGTTTCTCTTCAGCTGCCACGCAGACCAGTATTCCATGCACACTGTTGCGTAACGAAAAGCCGCGTACTTAAAGAAGAATCACACACTCTCGAAAACCGATATGCAGCAAGTTTCCTATTCAGTTGCCCCCGGATCGGGCAAAAGCCCTCTTTCGGGGGCATAAAGCGGACTACAACTCGATGTAAAAGTGCAAGAATAGACAGGAGTGCCCTGGAAGCTCCCAGCGGCCGCAAGAAAAATGAATGGAAGGCAGCCTAAACACATGTCCGAAAACACTTCTTTCATGCCAGATCGCAACCTTGCAATGGAGCTGGTTCGCGTCACCGAGGCCGCAGCGTTGGCCTCCGGCCGCTGGGTCGGCCGTGGCAAGAAGAATGAGGGCGACGGCGCAGCTGTGGATGCAATGCGCAAGCTCATCAACTCCGTTGCCATGAACGGCGTTGTTGTCATCGGTGAGGGCGAAAAGGACGAGGCCCCAATGCTCTTCAACGGCGAAGAGGTTGGTACCGGCGAGGGCGCAGCCATGGACATCGCGGTTGACCCAGTTGACGGAACCCGCCTGATGGCGGAAGGCCGCCCGAACGCCATTTCCGTTATTGCTGCCGCCGAGCGCGGCACGATGTACGACCCATCCGCAGTCTTCTACATGAACAAGATTGCCGTCGGTCCTGCAGGTGTGGGTTCTATCGACATCAACGAGTCCGTTGAGTGGAACATCAACTCGGTGGCCAAGAAGCTCGGCATCAAGCCGGCTGACCTGACGGTTGTGGTCCTTGACCGTCCACGTCACGAGCAGCTCATCAGCGATATTCGCGCAGCTGGCGCAAAGGTCCGTCTCATCATGGATGGCGACGTCGCAGGCGCCATCGCCACCTGCCAGGACTCCAACTCCATCGACCTGATGATGGGTATCGGCGGCACCCCAGAGGGCATCATCACCGCATGCGCAATGAAGTGCATGGGCGGCGAAATCCAGGGCAAGCTGTGGCCTAAGAATGAGGCCGAAGCTGAAAAGGCTCGCAAGGCCGGTCACGACCTCGACCGCGTCCTTAAGACCGATGATCTGGTTTCTTCTGATAACTGCTACTTCGCAGCAACCGGTGTTACCAACGGTGACATGCTCCGCGGCGTCTCCTACCGTGCAAATGGCGCAACCACCCGTTCGTTGGTCATGCGCTCCAAGTCCGGCACCATTCGTTACATCGATTCCGTTCACAAGCTGGCTAAGCTGCAGGAATACTCCGTTGTTGATTACTCCAACGCGGCCGACGCCTAAGTCTTAGCGGCAAAAGTCCTGCGGATTTTCTCCGGAGGACTCTTGCTGATGCACGCCTAACTTTTGGGGGCGTGCATCTTGCACATTTGCGCGCTTTTTAGTCCATACTGGATGAAGTGAAGCGTGCCGCCCACACCACACACGGTGCCGGGCAACACAATTCTGCTAAATCGTATTCCGCATCCACTACTTGCAGATTCGTTCGATCCTCTTCGACGTCTGGAAGCTGTGGCGCGGACAGCGAAATGAACATCTTTATTCAACACATTCTATTGAGGTGGATTTCATGACTGAGTACCGCATTGAACACGACACCATGGGTGAAGTGAAGGTTCCGGTTGACGCTTTGTGGCGTGCACAGACCCAGCGTGCTGTAGAGAACTTCCCGATTTCTGGCCGCGGCCTTGAGACTGCGCAGATTCGCGCCCTCGGCCTGCTCAAGGCAGCCTGCGCCCAGGTCAACAAGGACTCCGGCGCGCTCGATGCAGAGAAGGCTGATGCCATCATCGCTGCCGCAAAGGAAATCGCTGAGGGCAAACACAACGAGGCTTTCCCGATCGACGTCTTCCAGACCGGTTCTGGTACCTCCTCCAACATGAACACCAACGAGGTTATCGCTTCCATCGCCCACAACAACGGCGTGGAGATTCACCCGAATGACCACGTGAACATGGGCCAGTCCTCCAACGACACCTTCCCAACTGCTACCCACGTGGCAGCTACCGAGGCCGCAGTCAACGACCTCATCCCGGGCCTGAAGGTTCTGCATGCATCTCTTACCGAGAAGGCAAAGCAGTTCGCGGACGTCGTTAAGTCCGGCCGCACCCACCTGATGGATGCAACCCCAATTACCTTGGGCCAGGAATTCGGTGGCTACGCTCGCCAGATTGAGCTCGGCATCGAGCGCATCGAAGCTGCCCTGCCTCGCCTAGGCGAGCTGGCTATCGGTGGTACCGCAACCGGCACCGGCCTGAACACCTCCGCTGACTTCGGCGCAAAGGTAACCGAAGAGCTCAAGAAGCTCACCGGTGTCCAGGAGCTCAAGGAAGCTGAGAACCACTTCGAGGCACAGGCGGCTCGCGACGCCCTCGTTGAGTTCTCCGGCGCAATGCGCACCGTTGCAGTCTCCCTCAACAAGATTGCTAACGACATCCGCCTGATGGGCTCCGGCCCTCTGACCGGTCTCGCTGAGATCCACCTCAGGGATCTGCAGCCGGGCTCCTCCATCATGCCGGGTAAGGTCAACCCTGTTCTGTGTGAGGCTGCCACCATGGTTTCAGCACAGGTTATCGGTAACGACGCAGCCGTCGCTTTCGGTGGCGCTAACGGCCACTTCGAGCTCAACGTCTTCATCCCAGTGATGGCTCGCAACGTACTCGAGTCCTCTCGCCTGCTGGCCAACGTCTCCCGCGTCTTCGCCGAGAAGTGCGTCGATGGCATCGAGGCTAACGAGGAGCGCATGAAGAAGTTCGCTGAGTCCTCCACCTCCATCGTTACCCCGCTGAACTCCAAGATCGGCTACGAAAACGCAGCCAAGGCAGCTAAGCACGCCCTGTACCAGAAGATGACCGTGCGTGAAGCTGTCATCGACTTGGGCTTCGTAGACGGTGAGAACCTCACCGAGGCTGAGCTGGATGAGCGCCTCAACGTTCTGTCCATGACCAACCGCGAGCGTGACCGCTTCTAAAAGCCATGACTTAGCACCGCGCTAAGACCACTAAGACCAAAGCCTTCCTTCGCCCTCAACTGAGATTCTGGGCGGAGGAAGGCTTTCTTCTTTCCCCCGTCTGCAGGCGTCGGCACAATCGGAGGAATGCACTCACGAAACGTCGGCCGTAATGCCCAAGCCGCAGCATCCGATGCTGCTAAATAAGCAGCGCGTGGCGGTGCGCCCGGCGAAGCGTCGAACTCCGGCGCCATGGCGGCCATTGCCGAGCAGCCTTTCGGCGCCGCACTTCCCATCATCACAGCCATTGATTTCTCCCTTAATGGCTGCTACTCCATTGCTCGTGCGAAATACATCAACGAGATCTAAACCAAGGTATGCAAACAACCCCTAGGACCTAGATCACACCCTTCCGCTCGTCGTTTAAGAATCACCGAAATTACACTTGGTGCAAAGTTGCATCAAGTGTAAAGTTGCACAGTGTGCAAGAAGAAATGTCATTACGCGAGCAGAAGCGCCTCGAAACGCGGCTACGCATCGAAGACGCGGCCACTTCCCTAGTGGACAAGCGCGGATTCTCCGCTACCACGATCGAGGAAATTTGCGAACATGCAGGAATTTCTCGGCGCACGTTCTTTAACTACTTCGATTCTAAAGACTCCGCTGTACTCGGTTCCCCGAGCGAGATGTTTTCGGACGATCAGCGGACGTATTTTCTTAAAACTCCAACTGAAGATCTTCTGCATCTGACCGTTGAACTCATCAAGAACCACATGCGCGGCCACCACGCCAACCATGAAATTGCTGAGCGACGCCGTCGCATTGCAGGAGACCCGGACGCGGCCGCGGCGTCGTTAAGCCGCAAGCGAGCCAAGTCCTCGGAAATCGCAGAACTCATCAAGCTGCGACTCGAGAAGAGCCCCGAGCTCAGCTTGTACCCGGATGTTCTGCCGGAAACGGAAGCGCTGCTCATCGGCGCCATCGTTCGAGAAGCGCTATGGATCGCCACCGCTTCCCCTGAAATCAACTGCGCAACCCCATTCGAGGATCGCCTCGACGACGCATTAAAACTCGTGATTAATTTTTCCAAAGGACTGAAATGGTAGATACCGCACTGACTCCGGCAAATAATGTCGGTGCAGCCGAGCCGGCCAAGGCCGCAGCTGCAGAAAAGAAAGAAAACAACGTCGGTTTGGTCTTCTCCGCCCTCGTGCTCACCATGCTGATGAGCTCTTTGGGCCAGATGATCTTCTCCTCTGCTCTGCCTACCATCGTCGGTGAGCTCGGCGGCGTGGACCACATGAGCTGGGTCATCTCCGCCTTCTTGGTCACCATGACCATCGCCATGCCAATCTCTGGCAAGCTGGGTGACATGGTGGGCCGCAAGTGGCTCTACATCGGCGGCATTGCTGTCTTCGTGATTGGATCCGCGCTTGGCGGCTTCTCCAACACGATGAACTGGCTCATTGTTGGCCGCGCAATCCAGGGCTTCGGCGCTGGATTCATGATGATTTCTTCCCAGTCCATCATCGCTGAGGTCACCACCGCCCGTGAGCGCGGCAAGTTCATGGGCATCATGGGCGGCGTCTTTGGCCTGTCCTCCGTGCTTGGCCCAGTCCTTGGCGGCTGGTTCACGGATGGGCCTGGTTGGCGTTGGGGCCTGTGGATGAGCATCCCGCTTGGCCTACTCGCAATCACCGTCTGCACGTTGGTCCTGCACCTGCGCGTTGGCGATACCGATTTGCGCAAGTTCGACGTCTTGGGTGCAACGTTTATCGCAATCACCACTGCTTCCCTCATTCTCATGACCACCTGGGGCGGCACTCAGTACGAGTGGTCGGACCCAATCATCATTGGCCTGGGAATCACCGTTGTCATCGGCGCCATCATCACCGTGATCGTCGAGTCCAAGGCGAAGGAACCGCTCATCCCAGTGCACCTGTTCAAGAATCGCAACATGGTTCTGACCACTGCTTCGGGCACTGTTCTGGGCCTCGCTATGTTCGGCGTGCTCGGCTACATGCCTACCTACCTGCAGATGGTTCACACCCTTACCCCGACCAAGGCAGGACTCATGATGATTCCGATGATGGTCGGCCTCATCGGAACTTCCACCATCGTGGGCTTCATCATCGCTCGCACGGGCCACTACAAGATGTACCCGATCATCGGCCTTATCATCACCACGGGCGCTTTGTTCTGGATGTCCAAGCTGACCGTGGATACGACCCTGGTTCAGCTCGGCGCTGAGTTCTTTGTCTTCGGCGTGGGCCTTGGCTTCGTGCAACAGGTTCTGGTCCTCATTGTCCAGAACTCCTTCCCTATCGCGCTGGTCGGTACTGCAACTGCTGCTGAGCGCGGGTAGTTGGTACCGCGGTTACGGCTCCGTGGTACTGCCTGTTTC
>OKFN01000005.1_pt1 | contig 133424 bp, 118 predicted proteins | sample 1614661 | NCBI WGS metagenome assembly OKFN01 (sample SAMN04436961, study PRJEB24849) | human gut metagenome | biome: human gut; feature: NICU; material: stool | host: Homo sapiens | place: USA: Saint Louis, MO | collected 2012-10-09 | reverse complement strand
CACCACAAAGTAGTAAAAAGTACATTGGCACACTATTGAGTTCTCAGACATCATCACCACACAACAAACAGCCACCATTTAAATAATGACAGCTCATCATGAGCAAAAAATTATTTTCGTCAGGGCCTGTTTTCCTCCCGCCACTTCAGCCAGTCACTATGTGACTGTGGGGCGCTGTCGGTCGCGCTGACTCACATAAAGTTACACACCACACCCAACCAACACAAATCCCCAGCACACAACGCCTTTTGGCGTGCATGCTGGGGAGTGAAAGAGCCGTCGTCAAGCGTTTAATAAAGCTCCGGCTCTTGGGTGCGCTCGATGGTAGCTCCTAGACGCTTCAGGTTCTCCACAAAATTGGGATAGCCGCGGTCGATATGAAAGACGTCATGCACCGTAGTCACTTCATCCGCGCACAGTGCGGAGAGAACCAAGCCGGCGCCCGCGCGAATATCGGAACTCCACACATGCGTGGACGACAGCCTTTCCTGGCCACGGATGACCACGTGGTGACCGTCCACCTGTGCATCGGCGCCAAGGCGCAGCATCTCGTCCACGAAGCGGAAGCGGGACTCGAAGACGTTCTCGGTGATGATGGTGGTGCCGTCCGCAATCGCAGAAAGACCGATGGCCATCGGCTGCAAGTCAGTGGGGAATCCCGGGAAAGGCAGAGTCTGATAGTCCACCGCTACTGGACGCTTGCGCATGCAGACACGGAAACCGTTGTCATAAGCCTCGATTTCCGCGCCGGCGGACTTCAGCTTCTCCAGTGGCAGATGAAGGTGGCGCGGAGCGATTCCACCGACCGTAATGTCGCCCTGCGTCATAACCGCCGCATAGGCCCACGTGCCCGCAACGATGCGATCTCCGATGACCTTATGCTCGGTTGGATGCAGCTTCTCCACACCCCGAATCGTGATGGTAGAGCTTCCCTCCCCCTCGATATTTGCACCCATCTCCTTGAGCATCGTGCACAGGTCGACGATCTCGGGTTCGCGCGCTGCGTTGTGAAGAACGGTCTCTCCATCTGCCAAAACTGCGGCGGTAAGGATATTTTCCGTAGCACCCACCGAAGGGAAGTCGAGCTTGATGCTTGCACCATGAAGTCCATCAGCTTCCGCAACCACAGCACCATGTTCAATGCGTGTGCGGGCACCCATCTTTTCCAGACCCGATTGGTGCATGTCGAGAGGTCGCGAACCAATAGCGTCTCCGCCAGGCAGCGCTACCTTGGCATGACCACACCGAGCAGTCAGTGGGCCGAGCACGCAAACTGAAGCGCGAAACTGCCGGACTGCATCAAAATCAGCATTAGACTGTGGTTTCTTTGGGACCGTGATGGAAACGACGGAGCCGTCAATTTCCACTTCACAGCCGAGACCTTCAAGAACTTTGCACATCAGGGGCACATCGAGGATTTGCGGACAGTTGGTCAGCGTCGTAGTGCCCTCTGCGAGAAGGGCTGCGGCCATGAGCTTGAGAACGCTGTTCTTGGCGCCATCAACCACAACCGTGCCTTCGAGTCGAGCACCGCCGGAGACAATAAATTGGTCTTTCACATCTCCCTAAACTACCGGATGCCCCTGAAAAACTTCTGCGAGCTTCAGGGGCATCCGGTCTAAAAAGTTGAATCTATCAGGGCAAAGCGCCAATTCGACGGGCAGCATTGACCGCTTCGTAGCGAGTGTGTGCGCCCAATTTACGCATCACAGAGCGTAAGTAAGACTTAACGGTCTCGGCACCAATGCCCATTTCTTCTGCGGCCTCCACATTGGTATGACCGAGCGCGACACAGGACAAGACGTCGAGTTCGCGAGCAGAAAGCTTGGTAGACTGCTTGACCCGCACCGGGGAAACCATCTGGTCGCACAGAGCTTCAAGCTCCTTGCGCAGGTCTTCATCCTCAACCCGATTAGCCAACATGCGCAGTTTGGAGTGCGTGGAGCGAACCTGCTCCCACTCCGCACCGTTCATGACATGGCCGCGCGCTGCGCCACTCTTGCCGCCGTCGGCGCGACGCATAGCGGAGTTAACTGCCAAATCTTGCTCCAGGCAGCGGGCAGTCATGGTCACCTCTTCGATGACTTTGTCACCCAGGCGCACCGGCGAGTGGACACCCACGTAAAGCACTCCACGGATTTCGCGTTGTACAGTAACGGGAACAGCAACAATGGAGTGCAGGCCCTCGTCCTGGATGTGACGGTCATTTTCGTGCGAGATGGTCGTCGCGCGAGAGTAGTCCGAGACACCAACCGCGCGCCGCGTGCTAACAACGCGACCACCGACGCCTACACCGGCATCGATAATGAGGTTTTGCAAAGCGGGAGTGCGAAGCCCAACCCACTGAGTGATTTGCAGGCGGTTATCAGGAAGTAGGGTTCCATACATCGTGACGGGAATGCCGGTTACGGTCTTCAGGGAAGACAGGGCGGCGCGTACGGCTTCGTCATCATCTTTGAGGCGATGCGGCTCCATGAGAATCTCTCCTAGTTGGGGGTAACCAGTAGGTGCACCCATACCCACCACACAATTCGGGGGTAAAAGAACACCTTCACCGCAGTATAACCGGCGAACGGGGGTAATAATAAATCGCCTTACCATTAAACATTGATCGGAATCCAACAAACGGTGCCCGAATGATCGGTACAGAATTTATATACCACTTGGTCTAGTGGCGTGGTGTACAGTGACTGGGGTACGCAAGAACAAATTTCCTAAGGAGTCCACAAAATGGCTGTTTACAACAACATTCTGGAAACCATCGGTAACACTCCGCTGGTACGCCTCAACCGCCTCACCGAGGGCCTCGACGCCGAGATTCTCGTTAAGGTTGAGTCCTTTAACCCTGCTAACTCCGTTAAGGACCGTATTGGCAAGGCCATTATCGACGCCGCCGTTGAATCCGGCGAGCTGAAGCCAGGCGGCACCATCGTTGAGGCAACCTCCGGCAACACCGGTATTGCACTTGCCTTCGCTGGCGCCACCTTGGGTTACAAGGTCATCCTCACTATGCCGGAGACCATGTCCAACGAGCGCAAGGTTCTGCTGCGCGCTTACGGTGCAGAGATTGTCCTCACCCCAGGTGCTGCCGGCATGAAGGGCGCAGTCGACAAGGCAAACGAGATTATCGCCAACACCGACAACGCCATCCTCGCTTCCCAGTTCGCCAACGAGGCAAACCCGAAGATCCACGAGGCAACCACCGGTCCGGAGATCTGGAAGGACGCAGAGGGCAAGGTTGATGCCTTCGTCGCAGGCGTGGGCACCGGCGGCACCGTTACCGGCGTGGGCCGTTACCTGAAGTCCCAGAACCCGGACCTGCACCTGGCTGCAGTCGAGCCTTCTGACTCCCCTGTTCTTTCCGAGGGTCACGCAGGTCCGCACAAGATCCAGGGCATCGGCGCAAACTTCGTCCCTGAGGTTCTCGACCGCGAGCTTCTCGACGAGGTCCTGACCGCCACCAACGAGGAGGCAATCGCAACCTCCCGCAAGCTGGCAACCGACGAGGGTCTGCTCGTTGGCATCTCCGCTGGCGCGAACGTCTCCGCTGCTTTGAAGCTGGCTGCACGCCCAGAGTTCAAGGGCAAGACCATCGTGGTCGTCCTGCCGGACTTCGGTGAGCGCTACGTCTCCACCGTCCTCTTCGAGGACATCCGCGAAGCATAAGCTTTCTGAATTTAAAGCACCCGTCTTCTTGGTGGGTGCTTTTTCTATGACAGTAGTATGAACCACATGAACATCCTGAAGATGATCCGCGAGGATTTGGCGAACGCCCGTGATCATGATCCAGCTGCCCGTGGTGATGCAGAAAATGCCATTGTCTACTCAGGCTTGCACGCGATTTGGGTTCACCGGATCTGTCACTGGATGTGGAAGCGCGGATGGCGTGGCCCTGCACGAATTCTGGCGCAGATTAACCGCTTCTTCACCGGCATTGAGATTCACCCTGGAGCCACCATTGGCCGCCGTTTCTTCATTGACCACGGCATGGGCATCGTGATTGGTGAGACCGCCGAAATCGGAGACGGCGTCATGATTTATCACGGCGTCACCCTGGGTGGTCAGGTTCTTACTCAGACCAAGCGCCACCCCACCGTTGAGGACAACGTCACTATCGGTGCTGGTGCCAAAGTGCTGGGCCCTATCACCATCGGTGAGGGCTCCGCTATCGGCGCAAACGCGGTCGTCACCAAGGACGTGCCGGCACAGCACATTGCCATCGGCATTCCGGCCACAAATAGGCCGCGCAAGAAGGACGAGTGCATCAAACTGGTCGACCCAGACTACTACATCTAGCTGTTGCTTTGCGACGTCGCCAAGCGCGGCAAAGTGGGCCCCAGACGAACGTGGGGTCCACTTTTAGGTTTTAGTTCTCGAGCAAGTGCTGGTATTCCGGGTTCTTCTCGATGAAGCCCGCGACGGCAGAGCAGCTGGCGATGACACGCTTGCCGGCGGTTGATTCATCCTCCAGGGCGGCCTTGATGAGTGGTTTGGACAGGCCCTGGCCTTGGAAGCCCTTGTGGACCACGGTGTGGTGGAAATCGCGGGTTTCTGCGGTGTCGGCGTACTCCGCGAAGCCGGCCTCTTCCCCATCGACGGTAATTACGAAGCGGGAGGTGTCAGTTTGGTGTGCAACAGAAGTAGTCATGTGGCCCATTAAACCATTTCTGCAAAACCAAAAGAACCCCCTTCTGAAGAAGGGGGTTGATTTGTGGCCAGAGCCAGGATCGAACTGGCGACCCCACACTTTTCAGGCGTGTGCTCTACCGACTGAGCTATCTGGCCAGAAGCCACTGAGGACTTCGGCGACCCTGACGGGACTTGAACCCGCGACCTCCGCCGTGACAGGGCGGCGCGCTAACCAACTGCGCCACAGGGCCATATTCTATTGTTGCTGTGCTCTCTGGCACGAATAATTACTCTACACAACATTCTTAAAGCTAGACAAATCCGCACCTTAACAGCAATTTCAGGACAATTCTTTAGGGCTATTTGGCGCTGCTTTGCTTCCACGGCGGGGCTAACGCGACCAGCGCTCGGCCAAGAAAAAGAAACCTGCACAGTTGCCAACGAAGGCTCCAGATCGTCGAACAGAGATGCTCAAATTGTCAGTTAGGACGATCCTCGCCATAGGTCTCGCGTTGAGTCTCGTTTGACCGTGCGGCGTTGGTCGCGACTTGCGACCTATCGAAACCCATTGGCTCGAAGGTCGACTTTGACCCTGGCTATGTCATCGAGCTCGATGCATCCAAAATTAACGCCGCGCTTTCCGACGTCGCGCCAGCACCCTCCGCACGCGTCGGCCAGGTAGCAACCCCAGTGAGGGCAAGCACCAGCGCAGCCACCGCGTCTAGCAGGCCTAGTCGTGCTCCACTGCCATACCTATCTTGTTCACCGATTATCTCGGGCACACACTGCACGCAGATACCGACTAAAGATCTAAGCAAAGAGCGCATGACACAGAACACAATTGCGCCACCGGAATGGGACTTGGACATGACAAAAGCCGGCCCCAATCCTGGAACCGGCTTGCAATATGGCGACCCTGACGGGACTTGAACCCGCGACCTCCGCCGTGACAGGGCGGCGCGCTAACCAACTGCGCCACAGGGCCATATTGAATTGTGGCCTTAAAAAAGACCGGTATGAAGCGAAAGAGCTTCGTACCCCCAACGGGATTCGAACCCGTGCCGCCGCCGTGAAAGGGCGGTGTCCTAGGCCGCTAGACGATGGGGGCCCGTTGCCTTGAAGCAACGTTTTAAAAATATACTGGAGATGTCGAACGATACAAAATCGCCCTGAAAGGAACCCCTAGATGAACGCAGAAAACCATGTCTGACCAGCAACATACCTGCGCCTGCCATGAGCCTCACGTGCACGGATATAACGCAGATAGCAAAAACAAAGCGAAGTATTTGGCGCGTTTAAAGCGCATCGAGGGTCAAACGCGCGGCATCCACCGCATGATCGAAGAAGACAAATACTGCATCGACATCATCACGCAGATTTCCGCGGTGACCTCCGCGCTGGAAAATGCCTCTTTGGCCTTACTCGAAGACCATATTGAGCACTGCGTAGCCGGTGCCGCCGCCGAAGACGGTGAACTGGCCAAGGAGAAGCTAGAAGAGGCCATGACGGCTATCCGCAAGTTGGTAAAGAACTAGACAGTTCTACACCCACTCTTTCCATCTCTAGGAGAGCCCTCGATGGGCAACGATGCGTTTAAAATTTCTGTTCTCGTTTTGGCCATGCTTAGCTCGTTTGCCAACGCCCCTCCAGCTTCGGCCCAAGATATTTTTGACGGCGGCAGGTTGGGCGGCGGTTCCTCTCAGTTCATCGCAGAGAACCTTCCCGGCAGCGCTAATCCTCTGCCGGAATTCGGCGGTCAGGTTAATCTAAACAAGTTTCAAGGAACCTGGTACTAAGTAGCTGCCCTGCCGCAACCAGCGCAGCTACAGTGCGGATCCAACTCTGTTGCGAATTATTCGGTCATCGACGCCCGCACGATTTCCGTGGACAATTCCTGCCGAACCTACCTGGGCGGGCGATCCGGAATCCACGGCACGGCAAGTGTGCGTAGTGACGCTTCGTTGCGCGTAAACTTCTCCGGAATTCCCTTCCAGAACGAAAACGGACCGGTCAACTACCGAGTCACGTACCTCGCCGAGGACTACTCCCTCACCATTATCGGAGACCCAGATCGTCTTTCGGGTTTCGTTCTCTCCCGCACCCCCCTACCTAACGCCAGAGCAATGGGCCACCGTAAAGTTCATCGTGACTAACCGCGGTTGGTGGGACTGTGCCTTCCTGACCACGCCGGTCGACGGCGGGCAAGACGACGTTCGCCCTCTTTGCACAATTTAGTGCGCATTAGAACCAAAGCGTCAGAAACCCTCTCGCTAGCTCGATAACTTCGCCAGAGCTAGAAAACGGCGTTTCCCCTAGAAAGTAAGTCTTCTAGGGGAAACGCCGTTTTGTGGGCCCTCCGGGGCTCGAACCCGGGACCTGCGGATTAAAAGTCCGTAGCTCTACCAACTGAGCTAAAGGCCCAATGGATAGTTAGTGTACCGGCAGCACGCGTTGGATTGAAATTCGCCCCCATGTTTTCGGCCCCGCTACATACAGCCGGAAGTATTGCCGTAAAAAATGGCACAAACGGCTTCAATCTCAAGGCCGTCTCGTTCTAGAAGAAGCCAATCGGAACGTGGGTATTTTCTCCGGGTTACACACCAGCGTGACGCAAACACGTCGCCGATAATGTGCTTTTGCTCATGGCCCGGAACTATCCGCACTTCCGGAGCGACTATATTAAATAACCGCGGATTTTCACCACGGGTTGATACTAATGCGTACGTCCGCACAAAATGCGGGGCGCGCATTCGGAATTAAAGGACGGGTGCGTTTTGGATCTCGTTGATATCTCGAGGTGGCAGTTCGGCATTACGACTGTCTACCACTACATTTTTGTGCCGCTGACCCTGGGGCTAGGGCCGATGGTGGCCATCATGCAGACTGTGTGGCACCGCACCGGCAACCCTGAATGGTTCCGGGCCACGAAGTTCTTCGGAAATCTCTTCCTCATCAACTTCGCCATGGGCGTAGTCACCGGCATTGTGCAGGAATTCCAATTCGGCATGAACTGGTCCGAATACTCCCGCTTCGTGGGCGATGTTTTCGGCGCCCCGCTCGCATTCGAGGGACTCGCGGCCTTCTTCTTCGAATCCGTCTTCCTGGGCGTGTGGATCTTCGGTTGGGACCGCGTGCCCAAATGGGCTCACCTCGCCGCCATCTGGACGGTCGCTATCGCGGTGAATGTCTCCGCATACTTCATCATCGTCGCCAACTCTTTCATGCAGCACCCCGTGGGCGCTGCTTTTGACGAAGTCAAGGGCCGTGCAACACTCACGGATTTCTGGGCACTGCTTACCAACCCCACCGCGCTACAGGCCTTCCCACATGCGGTCGCCGGCGGTTGGATCCTGGGCGGCACGCTTGTTGCCGGCGTTGCCGGATGGTGGATGCTGCGCGAGGCCCGCGCAGGCGATGCCCATGGGCACGCAGCAGGAATCTGGCGCAGCCTCACCCGCTTCGGTTCCTGGGTCATCCTGGTCGGTACGGCAGCCGTTGCGCTCACGGGTGACTTCCTTGGCAAGCTCATGTTCGTCCAACAGCCGATGAAGATGGCCTCCGCCGAAGCACTGTGCGAGACCGAAATGGACCCAGCATTTTCCATCTTGTCGTTTTCCTCGATGAACAACTGTGAGACCGCCGTGCATATGCTCGACGTGCCCTACGTTCTGTCTTTCCTGGCGAAGGGAACCTTCAGCGGCGTCGAGCTGCGCGGCGTCAACGAGTTGCAGCAAACGTATGAAGCGCTCTACGGGCCAGGCAATTACACTCCCAATCTCTTCGTGACGTACTGGTCCTTCCGCCTCATGATCGGCTTCCTCGCGGTGCCTGTCATCTTGGCTCTCGTCGCACTGTGGACCACGCGGAGCCACCGCGTGCCGCAGGCGAAGTGGATGTCCAGCGCGGCACTGCTGGCGCTGCCCGCACCGTGGCTGTCGAACTTCTCGGGCTGGATCTTCACCGAGATGGGCCGCCAGCCATGGATCGTCGCTCCCAATCCGGAAGCCGCCGGTTCAGCAGAAAAGATTCACCTCATCGTGGACTTTGGCGCCTCCGATCACCCGGAGTGGGTGGTGTGGACGAGTCTCATTGTCTTCACGTTGCTCTACGGCATCTTGGCCGTCATCTGGTTCTGGCTCATGCGCCGCTACGCAGTGATGGGGCTCAATCAGCCGGGCCTGCGCGACGGGGATGAAAAAGACCTGGCTGCGGCTCTTTATGGGCCGGGTGAAGATACTGAGCTACAGCCTCTGAGCTTTAGCGATTCTGCTGCGGGCTCGGCTGCAGCCGGTGCCACGAACAAGAAGGGGAAGTAGTCATGGATCTCAACACCGTGTGGTTTATCATCATCGCCTTCTTCTTCACGGGCTACTTCGTGCTTGAAGGATTCGACTTCGGCGTGGGCATGCTCTTGCCTTTCTTGCGCGGGGAATCCGCCGCGGACAGCGATGCGCGCCGTACCGCCGCGGTGCGCGCCATCGGTCCTGTCTGGGACGGCAACGAGGTCTGGCTCATCGTCGCTGGTGCCTCCATCTTCGCGGCCTTCCCGGAGTGGTACGCGACGCTCTTCTCGGGCTTTTATTTGCCGCTGTTACTCATCGTTACTGCACTCATTATCCGCGGCGTCAGCCTTGAGTGGCGCGTTAAGGTCGACACCCTCGCTTGGCGCAAACGTTGCGATATCGGCATCGCGCTCGGCTCCTATCTCCCCGCTCTACTGTGGGGCGTAGCCATGACCAACATCGTGGCGGGCGTTGCTTTCTCGTCCCCCGGTCATGTCGACTCGGTGATAGATGGTTTCCTGGGGCTGCTTAACCCGCGCGGCCTGCTGGGCGGCGCGGCCTTTCTGCTGCTCTTCGCCTTCCATGGCGCTCTCTTCTTGGGGCTCAAGACCCACGCACCGGTTCGCACGCAAGTCCACGCCATCGCGCGGGGCTGGCTGGCCATCGCCACACTTGCGGTCGGTGCGATCTACCTCGTGTGGATGCAGCTAAACTTCGGCAAATCCTGGACCTGGATTGCCCTTGCGGCCGTCGCGCTCGCGCTCGTCGCCGCCTTCGCGGGCCTGTGGAGCGGTCGCGATCGTACGGCGTTCTTCGGCACCGCCGCGGCGATCATCGCGGTGGGATTGGCGCTCTTCGGAGCGCTCTTCCCCAACGTCCTGCCTTCCGTCACGGACGTGGCAGGCCTGGATATTTACACTGCGTCCGCGAGCCCGTACACCCTGAAGATCATGACGTGGGCTGCGGTGGTGCTCGCGCCAGCCGTCCTCATCGGCCAAGGCTGGACCTACTGGCAGTTCCGCGCGCGCATCGGCGTCGACGCTTAAGGCGAGCCCAGCCATGGCTGCTCCCCTCGATCCGCGGCTTATGCGCCTCGTGCCGCCAGTGCGCGGCCTCATTCTGCGTACCGGCAGCTTTCAGGCGCTCGATACTGTGCTCGTCATCGCGCGCGGCGTGCTTATCGGCACAGTGGCCGCGCGAACCATCACGTCCGACGCTCACCTTCGTGAACTGTGGCCGCTGCTGTTGGCAGTACTCGCGGTGGTACTGCTCCATGCGGCCGCTTCCTGGGCGAGTTCCCGCGCGCAGGCCCACGCGGTGGGCAAGACCGTCGACGCGCTGCGCATGCGTACCCTGCGCGCCCTGGCTACTCGCGACCCACGCGTCGTGCAAGAAGAGTCCGGACAGTGGCGCCACGTGCTCACCCGCGGCATGGAGGACTTCCGGCCGTATCTGTCGCAGTTTCTGCCCGCTCTCGTGGCGGTCTGCATCGCGACCCCTGCGGCGCTTGTTACCATAGCCTATTTCGATTGGGTCTCTGCTGTCTTCGCTCTAGTGACGCTGCCCCTCATCCCGGCGTTTATGGTGCTCATCGGCGCGCTCACCGCGCAACACACGCAGCGACGCCTAGCCGTCACCGCCGGGCTCGGCGGCCAGCTCGCGGATCTCGTGCGAGGTGCGCCCACGCTGCGGGCGCTGCACGCGACCAAGCAGCCAACGCGATCCGTGGGAAGTCTGGGCGAGCGCCATTCCAAGGCCACGATGGGCGTGCTGCGTCTGGCCTTCCTATCATCCTTTGCGCTCGAGTTTCTGGCTACGCTCTCCGTGGCACTCGTTGCCGTCAATATCGGCCTGCGCCTCGTCACTGGCTCCATCGAGCTACTCCCCGCGCTGGTCGTGCTCATCATCGTGCCTGAGGTCTTCAACCCGGTGCGCGCGGTGGGTTCCAGCTTCCATGCCGCGGCCGATGGCTTAGAAGCCGCCCAGATGCTCCTCGGGGTCATCGACAGCGCCGCCGCAAAGCCAGAGGTCACGGGTGGATATCGCACGCTGGCTGGTTCGGAAGTCTCGGTCTCTCACGTGAGTATCTCTGGCCGTGATGGCATGCGGCCTCAGGATCTGACTTTTAAAGCACGGCCTGGCGCGCTCACGGTGCTCAGCGGCGCCAACGGCTCTGGAAAATCCACCGTTTTGCTTGCTCTTCTGGGCGCACTTCCAGACGCCGCCGTTACCGGGACCGTCCGCCTGCCTCCAGGCTCCGCATATCTTGCCGCCAGCCCGGCGCTGGTTACTGGCACGGTCGCTGAGAACCTGGCGCTCACCGATGCCACCGATTCCGCGCTCGCCGCCGCGCAGGATGCTGTCCCGCTCGGGGTGGGGCACGCTCATGACGTGGCCACCGGCGGCACAGGTATTTCCGCGGGCCAGCGCGAACGCGTGGGCATCGTACGCACCCTCGCGGTGGACGCACCGTGCTATCTCCTCGACGAGCCCACCGCCCACCTCTCCCCCGAGCTCGTCACCAACGTCATCGCGGCCCTCCAGGCGCGGGCACACGCGGGCGCTGTTGTGCTCGTGGCCAGCCATGATCCGCGCCTTATCGCGAAAGCCGACGAGGTGATTGAGCTATGACTTCTTCTTTCGTCTCCGATCTCCGCTTCATCCTGCGCGCAGCTGGCGTGCGCAGACGCGAACTCATCGCCGCCATCGCGCTCAGCACGGTAACGCTCACTGCGGCGCTAGCGCTCACGCTCACCTCTGGCTGGCTCATCACCCGAGCTTGGCAGATGCCGCCCGTGCTGGTGCTCTCTGTCGCCGTTACGAGCGTGCGCGCGCTCGGCATCTCCCGTGCTCTCTTCCGCTACGTCGACCGTCTCTACGCGCACCACATGGCGCTTCGCGCCCTCACGCGTCTGCGCAGCGCCATCTTCACCGCGCTCGTCGAACGTGAGTCCCCGTCCTTCAGCCGCGGACGCGCCCACGTTCGGCTTGTCCGCGACGCTGACGCCATCACCGATTTCCTCGTGCGGGGGCTCCTCCCCTCCGGTACCGCCGCCGCCATGAGCGTGCTCGCGGTCATCACCACGGCGCTGCTGAGTCTGCATGCAGCGGCGATCATGCTTGCGGCCTTCCTCGTCACCGGCATTGCCGTGCCGGGGCTCGTCGCTCGCGCTGCCACCCGCAACCGTGCTGCCCGCGAGCGCGCCCGCTTCATCGAGCGCCTCGATCTCGTACTTGAACACCGCGTCGAATTCACGGCCTTGGGGCGCGCGGAAGAGCTGCTGGACCACGCCGCGGCGGCATCGGAAAGCGATAGCTCCGCACGCGTTGCTGCCGATGCCCCCTTGGCCCGCGCCACCAGCCTCTTCACCCTCGCTACGGGGCTCGCGGCATGGGGCGTGCTGGTCTGCGCTGTGCATTTCTATGCTGGCAACCCAATGTGGTTGGGCGCGCTCGTACTCATGCCGCTCGCGGCCTTCGAGGCCCACGGCCAACTCGCGGCAGCAACTCTCGCCGGTGTAGAGGCCGCGCCCTCTCTCCGCTGCGTATCCACGCTACTGACAACCCCGCGCCACACAAAGATCCCGCGCGAGCGCACCGCAGCAGTCACAGTATCGGGGTTGCGCACCGAATTTGGTCAGGCCACCTGGGACTTTCATGCCCCTGAAAATTCCCGCGTCATCGTGCGTGGCCCCTCTGGGGTGGGCAAGACGCAGCTCCTCGAGACCATTGCCGGACTGCGTAGCCCGCGGGCGGGCACCGTTACCGTGCCGAACTCGTGTCATTATTGCGCGGAGGACGCATGGATCTTCGCTACGTCGGTGCGCGAGAACCTGCGCGTCGCCGCTCCCGCGGCCAGCGAGAAGCTCATGCGCCGCGTGCTTGCCGCCCTCGACTTCGAACTCGACTTAGATCTTGTGCTCGCGGATGGCCCCGGCTCGCTCTCCTCTGGCCAACGTCGCCGTCTGTTGCTCGCCCGCGCGCTGTGCAGCGATGCACAAGTCCTGCTTCTCGACGAGCCCACCGAGCACATTGCTGATGCCGATGCCACATCCCTGCTGCGCATACTCGCCTGCGGGCCGCTGCCCGGCGCACGTGCAGAGCGCACCGTCATTCTCGTCACCCACTCTCCCGTGCCAGGCGCCTCGGCGGCGCTTGCCACTCCCAGCGTGACGGTACTTCCTCGCCCCTGTGCTCACTAGCCCCGCGGCACGCGATTGCCTACTGACGCGCAAACGCCCGCCCCGAAGGTTCCGGGACGGGCATCAGCATGAGCAACGAGGGCACATTAGCCGCGCATGTCGCCCTTCTCAGCGAAGTTGATCTGGAAATCGAATGCGGTCTTCAGATCGTGCGGGGTGTGGACGAACTTGTTCGCCTTCGCGCGCTCAAAGTACTCCTCCAGCATCGGACGGTAATCCGGGTGTGCCACGGCGATTACCTTCTCCACGCGCTCACGCGGTGCGAGACCACGCAAGTCAGCGACACCGTACTCGGTGATGATGACCATGGTGTCGTGCTCGGTGTGGTCAGTGTGGGAAACGAAAGGAACAATCGCGGAGATTGCGCCGTCCTTTGCCACAGACGGGGAAACGAACGTGGTGATGTAACCGTTGCGGGTGAAGTCACCGGAGCCGCCGGTGCCGTTCATGATGCGGGAGCCGCCAACGTTGGTGGAGTTGATGTTGCCGTAAATATCGGCCTCAATCATGCCGTTGGAGGAGATAAGACCCACGCGGCGGATAACCTCCGGGTGGTTGGAGACCTGCTGCGGACGCAGGATGATGTGCTTGCGGTAGCGCTCTGCCTCAGCGTTCATCTTCTCTGCGTATTCCGGGGAAAGTGCAAAGGAGGTAGCGGAAGCGACAGTCATCTTGCCGGCGTCGATAAGGTCAAGCATGCCGTCCTGGATGACCTCAGTGTATGCCTGAATGTTTTCAAACTTGGACTCCAGCAGGCCTGCCATCACAGCGTTAGGGACATTACCCACGCCGGACTGCATGATGAACTTGTCATACTCCAGGCGTCCAGCTGCAACCTCGCCCTCGAGGAACTCGATGAAGTTAGCGGCGATCTTCTCGGAAACCTCATCCGGAGCCTTAAATGGCGCGTTGCGGTCCGGAGCGTTGGTCTCAACGACTGCGACGACCTTTTCGGTCGGCAGCTCAATGTACGGGGTACCAATGCGGTCATCAACCTTGGTGATCGGGATTGGCTGGCGGTTAGGCAGCTTCTCGATCTTGTAAATGTCGTGCATGCCCTCGAGGTTCTCGGACTGCCAGGTGTTTACCTCGAGAATAATCTTGTCTGCAGCCTCGATGTATTCCAGGTTATTGCCCACTGCAGAAGACGGGATGATGTTGCCGTCTTCCAAGATGCGGACAACCTCGATGATTGCGACCTGGAAGTCACCGTAGAAGCCCTCTTCAACCTGCTGGCCAGAGTGGGACAGGTGGATGTCCTGGTAAAGAATCTCACCGGCGTTTGCCTTGTTACGCAGAATCGGATCGGAGTTGTACGGGGAGCGGAAGCGCAGAGCGTCTGCCTCCGCCAGAACACCGTCACAGTCCGGAGCGGTGGAAGCACCGGAGAAGAGATCGATCTTGAATTCTTCGCCAGCTGCGTGTGCAGCCTTAGCCTTTTCAGCGATGGCGGTCGGCAGCGCCTTTGGATAGCCAGCTCCGGTGAAGCCGGAGATTCCGACGCGGTCACCGTTGTTGACAAACTTTGCAGCCTCGTCAGCCGAAACAACGAGGTCCTTAAATGGCGCGTATGCGATCCTATCGGACAAGGTAAATCCTCCTTTTTATACGGGAAAAGACCTAGGTAACGGTCCACCCCTGCGAGTTACATGCACCACATTAGCGAACTTGTTGAGGTTTTACCGAAATCTTCGCAAACTTACACACCCCCGTCACACCGTCTTCCACAACTTGCCACCCAACCTGCTAAAAGAGCACAATTGGCTGCGTGAATCTTGCAATCGGAAAAATCGAGCTCAACTCCCCCGTTGTCCTAGCCCCTATGGCGGGCGTGACCAACGTGGCTTTCCGCACGCTCTGCCGCGAACAAGAAATAGAGAAAACAGGCACCGTCTCAGGCCTGTATGTGTGCGAAATGGTGACGGCGCGCGCCCTCGTGGAGCGCAATGAAAAGACCATGCACATGACCACCTTTGGGCCGGAAGAAAACCCCCGTTCATTGCAGCTGTATACCGTCGATCCGGAGTACACATACAAAGCAGCCAAGATGATTGTGGACGAGAACTTGGCAGACCACATCGACATGAACTTCGGCTGCCCCGTACCTAAGGTGACCCGTCGTGGTGGCGGCTCCGCCCTGCCCTACAAACGCCGCCTCTTCGGCAACATTATCGCAGCAGCGGTAAAGGCAACTGAAGGAACCGACATCCCGGTTACCGTAAAGATGCGCGTGGGCATCGATGACGAGCACCATACGCACCTCGACGCCGGCCGTATCGCCGTCGAGGAAGGTGCAGCCGCGGTTGCACTCCACGGACGCACTGCCGCGCAGCGCTACTCGGGTCATGCCGATTGGAACGAGATCGCACGCCTGAAGGAACATCTCGCCGACTCGGGCATTCCCGTGCTTGGCAACGGCGACATCTTCAAGGCCACCGATGCGCGCGCGATGATGGAGCAGACAGGCTGCGACGGCGTCGTCGTCGGTCGCGGCTGCTTGGGCCGCCCGTGGCTCTTTGCAGAACTATCCGCCGAGCTGCGCGGCGAGCCCATCCCGGCAGAGCCGACACTGGGCGAAGTAACGAAGACTATGATTCGCCACGCAGAGTTACTTGCACAGCACGACGGCGAGCGCCAGGCAAGCCGCGATATCCGCAAGCACGTGGGTTGGTACCTGCGTGGATTCCCAGTCGGCGGCGAGGTTCGCTCGGGCCTGGCGCGCGTCGAATCCGTGGATAACCTGCGGGAACTATTGGCACCGTGGGCTAATTCGCAGGCGCTTGCCGACGACGCGGATGGCGCCCGTGGGCGTCAAGGCTCACCCGCCAAGGTGGTCCTTCCGGAAGGTTGGCTGGACGACCCAGAGGACGCTACCGTGCCGGAGGGCGCGGAAATCATGCACTCCGGTGGATAAATAAAACCTTAACGAGCGCTAGACCAAAAATTGGTCTATTATTTTCGACATGCGTACCGCTTATCGCGAACACCTCGACGACTTCTCGCATGACCTCATCATCATGCGAGACATCGTCCACACCATCATGACCAAAGCCTCCGAAGCCCTTCTAGAATCCGAACTCCAGTCGGCCGAGGAGTCCCTGTCGCTGCGCGATGACCTCGACGAGGTTCGCACTCGCTGCGAGGAACGCGCAGTGCTACTCCTCGCCCTCGAAAACCCCATGGCCAAGGATCTTCGCCAGGTAGTTTCCTCCATCTACATCGTCGAGGATCTCTACCGCATGGGCCGCCTGGCGCAGCACGTCGCCTCCGCCGCGCGGCGCCGCCACCCCGAGTCCGTCCTCCCTGCTGACTGCATCGGCTACTTCGAGGAGCTCTACCGACTCGTCGCTGACATGAGTAAAATGCTCCGCGAAATCCTCGTTACGCCGGATCCCGACACCGCATTGAAGATGGCTTCTGAGGATGACGCTGTCGACGACATAAACCACTATCTCCTCTCCTACTTAACGCAACGAGAGTGGAAAGCAAGCGTGCGCGAAGCAGTTGAAACCGCACAAATGACGCGCTACTACGAGCGCTTCGCGGACCACTGCGTCGCTGTGGCAGGCCGCATCATTTACCTGTCCACAGGCTTGGCGCCAGAGGAATACATGGCCAAGCTAAGCGAGGAGGAGCGGGATAAGGAATTCGAATCCCGCATGGCCGAATTGGAGCGTCAGTTCCGCCGCTAAAAGCAATAACCCGACTAGACCTTTTCAAGCCGCAAATGGAGAGGATAAGTCGGGTTTCTGCGTTTTGCACATAAATTATCTACGCAAGTCTAAATACACTTCAGGATTCGGTATCACGCAATCCGGGGAATAAAAGGGGCCCTCGCATTCCGCAGCAATATAGCCGCAGGAGTGCGAGAGCCCCACTCATTCACAGGAACGAGCAAGAAGTGAGACTGGTGTCTTTAGCCGAAGCGACCGGAGATGTAGTCCTCGGTGTCCTTCTTGGATGGATTCTTGAAGATGGTGGTGGTGTCATCGAACTCTACGAGGTGGCCCGGCTTACCGGTCGCCTCGAGGGAGAAGAAACCGGTCTTGTCAGAGACACGAGCTGCCTGCTGCATGTTGTGGGTAACGATAACGATGGTGAAGTTTTCCTTCAGCTCGTGGATGAGGTCCTCCACAGCCAGGGTGGAAATTGGGTCAAGTGCGGAGCAAGGCTCATCCATGAGGAGAACCTCTGGCTCGACTGCAATCGCACGAGCGATGCACAGACGCTGCTGCTGACCACCGGAGAGGCCGCCGCCCGGCTTGTCCAGACGGTCCTTAACCTCGTCCCAGAGGTTTGCGCCACGCAGGGATTTCTCAGCGACTTCCTTCAGCTTCTTTTTGTTCTTCTCGCCAGACAGACGCAGGCCAGCCACGACGTTGTCCTCGATGGACATGGTTGGGAATGGGTTCGCCTTCTGGAACACCATGCCGATGGTGTTGCGAACGGAAACTGGGTCAACCTTCGGGCCGTAGATGTTCTGGCCGTCGAGAAGAATTTCACCCTTCACGGATGCACCTGGGATGACCTCGTGCATGCGGTTGAGGGTACGCAGAACGGTGGACTTGCCACAGCCAGAAGGGCCAATGAATGCGGTGACTGCCTGTGCTGGGATCTGCATGTTGACGTTCTGTACGGCGTGGAAGTCACCGTAGTAGATGTTCACGTCATTGAGCTCAAGCTTTGACATTGAAAGATACTCCTGTTGAGAGGTTTTAAGTGGGACGGCGTTTTACTTCTTGACGGAGAACTTCGCAGAAATGATGCGAGCTCCAATGTTGAGGATTGCGATGATGAGGACCAGGGTGAGCGCAGCGCCCCACAGTTTGTCCAGAACAGCCGGCTGTGCACCGGACTTGTACATGTCGAGCATCATCAGCGGCAAGGAGGACATAGCGCCGTCCATTGCATCCCAGTTGATGGAAGAGGTGGAACCCACCAAGACCAGAACCGGAGCGGATTCACCCATAACACGGGCCACAGCCAGCATGATGCCGGTGACGATGCCGGAGAGGGCGGTCGGCAGAACGATTCGCGCAATGGTCTTCCACTTTGGAACGCCCAGGGCGTAAGAGGCCTCACGCAGGTCCATTGGGACCACACGGAGCATTTCCTCGGTGTTGCGGACGACGATTGGAATCATCAGCAGAACCAAAGAAAGTGCCACAGCCATACCGGAGCGCTCAAAGCCGAAGAGAGTAATCCACATTGCGAAGACGAACAGTGCAGCAACGATGGAAGGAACACCAGAGAGGATGTCCACCATGAAGGTGGTCAGGCGGCTAAGCAGGCCACCGCGGGAGTACTCCACCAGATAGATAGCGGTGAAGATTCCGATTGGCACGGAGATAAGCGTCGCGAGAATCGTCTGCACGAAAGTACCGATAATGGCGTGTAGTGCACCACCACCAGCTTCGGTGTCGAGGATTCCGCGCTGGGAAAGGGTCCACCACTCGGGGGTGAGGATGGCACCAGCACCGCGGGAGAAGAGCTCCCACAGAACCCAGACGAGCGGAATCATAGCCAGAATCATCGTGGCCCACACGATGATGGTGGCGACGTTGTTGGCAGTCTTGCGGCCTGCAGAGATATCGAGGAAGACAGAACCGGAATTCTGAGGCAGAGTCTTTACTGGAGTAGACATTGTTTTCTTCCTCCTACTTGTTCTTCACGATGGAACGGGCAATGGCGTTGACCACGAAGGTCAGGAAGAACAGCATGAGACCGGCCGCGATGTATGCACCTGCACGCATCTCGTTACCGAACTCGGAAGCTGCTAGAGCAATCGCCGTTGCGAAGGTAGTACCTCCGTCGAAGAGCGAGAAGCGGAAGTCAATCAGCGGGGAGACAACCATGTACAGAGCCATGGTCTCACCCAGTGCACGGCCCAGACCCAGCATGGAGCCTGCGATGTAGCCGGACATACCGAATGGCAGAACGGTCATGCGGATAACTTCCCACCGGGTCGCGCCGAGTGCCAAAGCGGACTCGATCTGGCCCGGAGGCGTCTGGACAAAGACCTCACGTGCGGTAGCAGCGATAATCGGCAGAATCATCACTGCCAGCACGATGCCACCGGTAAAGATGTTGCGGCCGGTAGTGAAGGACGGCGAGTTGTCGTACGTCGTGAAGAGGAAGAAGCCACCAGCCCAAGAGTGCAGCCAGGTGTAGAAACCGGACAAAGCTGGGCCGAGCACCTGCCAGCCCCACAGACCGTAAACAATCGAAGGAACTGCTGCGAGCATGTCAACGAGGAAGCCCAGTGGCTTAACCGCGCGTGCCGGAGCGTAGTTGGAAAGGAAGATGGCGATACCGAGTGCAATCGGCATGGCAATCAACAAAGCCACGACGGAGATGAGGATCGTCGATCCGAACATGGTCGGGATACCGAACTTCATTGCGTCGGTGTCGTTGGTTTCCCAACGCTGACCGTAGGTAAAGAATCCCAGGAATCCGCCCTCATTGACGTTGAGCGCAGGAACTGCGCGCCAAATCAGGAAGGCAGCGATAGCCGCAATCATCACCGTGATGAGCGTTGCGGAAGCAGTGGAGAGGAACTCAAAGACGCGGTCGCCGGGGCGCTTTACGCCCGCGCCGGTAGCAACGGAAGCTACCTCAGGACCGTCAGTGCCGAGTGCAGGCTGGGACGTTGTGATTACGTCCTGCTCATCGACCGGCGCCGTGGTGAGATTGTTGTCTGCCATGAGACTACGAAATCCTTTTCAACGGAAAGTTTGGAAATTATAAGACATACCGCAGCCCCCAAAGGCGCTCAGTGGAACGGATTTGGGGGCAAGCAGTGTATGGGCCCAGAGGATTACTGGATTGCTTCGACCGCAGCCTTCAGGCGGTCAAGGTGGTCGCCGGCGACTGGGATGAAGCCAGCAGCCTCGAGGTCAGCGTTCTGGTTCTCCAGAACGGTGTTCATGAAGGCCTTCACCAGAGCGGAGGTCTCCTCATCGTAACCAGCGGAGCAAACGATGTTGTAGGTGGTGAGGATGAGTGGGTAAGCACCAGCGGTGTCGGAACCGAAGAGAGCCTCGGAGTCAACAACCATGTTGTGCTCGGAGCCGGTCTCCTTGAATGCCAGGTTGTCGAGTGCAACGCCGACGGACTCGTTGGAGAGCTCTACAGGGCCGTTGCCGAAGTCGATCTTGGCAATCTTAACGCCGTCGCCTTCCTTCTGGTGTGCGTAGCCAGCCTCAACGTAGGTGATTGCACCCTCGATGGAAGCAACCTGGTCAGCAACACCGGAGGAGCCGTTTGCGCCCTCACCGACAGCGTCTGGGAACTGCTTGCCCTCGTCGTCCCAGTTACCGGTAGCGGTCTTCAGGAACTTCTGGAAGTTGTCAGAGGTACCAGACTCGTCAGAACGGAAGATGACGGTGATGTCGGTGTCAGGAAGCTCGGTTCCCTCGTTGGCAGCCTTAATCTCTTTGTCGTTCCACTTGGTGATCTCGCCCTTGAAGATCTTTGCCAGGGTCTCGGTCTTCAGGTTGACCTCGGTGTCACCCAGGTTATAAGCGATAGCAACTGGGCCGATGGTGGTTGGCAGGTGCCATGCGTCGTTGCCCTCGCAACGCTCCTTGGCAGCCTCAACCTCACCCTTGTCTTCCTTCAGAGCGGAGTCGGAACCAACAAAGTCAACGGTGCCGTTGGTGAAGGCCTCAACACCCGCGCCGGAACCGGAAGAGGTGTAAGAGAAGTTAGCGTCTGGGTAGTCAGCCAGGAATGCCTTCTCAAAGACGGACATTGCGCTCTTCTGGGAAGAAGCACCCTCGCCGGTGAGGTCACCGGAGACCTCAGAGCCGCCCTCAGAGCCGGAGCCGGACTCAGAGCAGGCGACGAGGCCGGTGGAAGTTGCGGCGATGATGCCGAAGATTGCAGCAGTGCGCTTGAAGTTGCGGGTCACGGGGAAACCTTTCAACGAAGAACAGAGATTGTTAGTCCGAGGAAACCGCACTTCGCATTGGCATTTCGCGAAAGAGCTGAAAGATGATTACCAACACCGCGGTTAACTCACGGGATGTAAAGCTAACCGGAGCGGGTTAACCGCAGTAGTAGTTTCAGGTGAACAAAAAGTGAACATGTCCCCAATCCGCGTGAGGCTAATCACGATCCGAATAGACGGAATGGTCTTCAATAACTTCGAAGCCCAAACGTTCATACGCCCTCACGGCCGGCTCGTTATCCGCCTCAACATAGAGAATTACCCGCTCAGCTCCCTTTTCCACCATGCGGTGAAGGCCGTCGTGGAGCAATGGACCGCCTAGCTTTTGACCGCGATAAGCCTCCGAAAGACCGATCACGTAGACCTCACCAAACTCAGGAGTTTCTTCTGTGTGCCATTTGGTCCAGTGGAATCCGACCATCGTTGGAGCACCCTGAGGTGAGGTTTTCTCCTCATCCCACATGAATTGGACGTCCGCCGGATCGAACCAATCCGCCTCCATTCCACGGTGCAAGCGCTCAAGATCCCAGCCACCTTGCTCGGGGTGCCACGAGAATGCCTCGTTGTTGGCGCGCACCCATTCCTGTTCCGCCCAGTCCTTGCCCCACCGCTGAACGGAATCGGTGTAGTTAAGGTGGGTAAAGGGGGCGTCGTCAAGCGCGGCGTGCTTGGCCAGGTTCTGCCCGTTTACCTCCATCACCAGCAGCTGTCGCACCAGGTGCAGATCGTTGCGGGCCGCCAACGCGCGTGCTGCAGGCAGGTTTCCGTGCGCCCAGAACTGGGCATGCGGCTGGGCGGCGCGAACGTGTTCAATGAGGTCCTGGCCCAGGCCGTGCCCGCGATGAGAGGGGTGAACAAAAAGCTCCACATCCTGCCCGGCCACAGCGGCGATACCGACTACCTGCTCGCCTTCCTTGGCGAGGTAATGCTGGTGTTCCAAGCGCGCATCGCTCAGGCCAAGCAGGAACTGCTCGGACAAGGGCGCGATGCCATCTGCCTGGCGCGCTTGCTCGGCACCAGCGCGTACCTTGTCTGCGAGATCGGCGTCTTGGGTGAGATTCAGGGATTCGATATTCATGCCCACCAGGGTACGTGCGGTAAGAATAGAGGGGTGACTGTTCTCCAAATCAACCGCCATATTGTCCGCCTTGGTGTCGTCGCCTTGGTGGGCGGCATCGCTTGGCTTAGCGACTCCGCAGTAGCCATGCACGCTGAGCACACAGTGGCTCAGGAATCGAAGGCGGTCTCGCGCCTGGAGAACACTCCCGACGTCTATATTGGCGGCATCCCTTATACATTGGCTGCGCTAACCAAGGAGATTCCTTATCTCGAGGTGCAGTCGCTCGACGTCGAGGTACCCAAGCTCGGCATGGTCAACGCCTCAACCACAATGCGTGACATCTCCATCACGCCGCAGCAGGTTTTCAGCGGCAAATTTGAGGGCGCACCCGTATCCACGTACACGCGCGGTATCAGCCTCGACGGCGTAGCGCTCGGACGTTTGTTGGGGATTACGGATCTCTCGATTGCCAACCCCGACAACATCTCCCCCATCGGAGGCACCGCGGCAGAGGCTGAGCTGACGGGCACGCTGCCGGGCGATACGAAGAAGTCCACCGCTAAGGTGGCGCTACGCTTGGTCGGCGAGCAGTTCCACATGAACGTCTACGACACCGAAGACCCGCGCCTTATCAAGGCCTTTACCCTCCAGTTCGATACCCGCGAGCTGCCACTTCCTGCACAGGCGACGTCCGTCAAGCTCCACGGCGGCTCGATCACCTTCGAGGTCCAACGCCGCAACATCAAGCTCAAGTCCACGCAGCTGTCCCCTCTCGAAATAGAGGGCTCAGCGGAGAAGGCCGTTAAGGACGCCGAGCAAAAGGCGGAGGACACTGCGGAGAAGGTTAACGAGGGCAGCTAGCCCTGGGGGTGGCTCGCGGACTAGCGACTCGGTTGCCTGGCAGCGCCTACTTGATGCGAATCAAGTCGCGCAGAATCTCTCGCACGCTCCGCTCGTGGGGCGGGCGCGGCTGCAGGGGCGCGAAGACCTCAATGGCATCTGCCACCGATTCGAGGTGCACCTCGGTGAACTTGCCCACGGACTCGCCGTCGGCTTGGAAGCGCTTCGGAGTTGGCGTCTCCAAATCAACCGATTGTGCATCATCGAACTGCAGCGCACGCGCCTGGGTGATCTTGGACAGCATGCGCCGACGGTCCACGCCCATCAGGTGCAGCATGCCCACTAGGCCATGGATGCCGCCCAAGTCAGACACTCCAAATAGCCCCAGGCCCGCGTCGAAGGAGTTGCGCGGGTTGGTCACCACGGGAAGCGGGCCCAGGAACGTCCACGGGTTGGTATTCGAGGTAAACATCAGCGGAACCTTGTGCGCGGTGAATTGCTCGCCTGCCCGGCTGACGGCGTGCACGGAAATCTCCGGTGGGATGACGCGCGCCCGCAGGTAAGCCTGCGCGGAAACCGCGAGGTAGCGCAGCGGCGTGGCCGAAAAGCCCATCTCTCGTGCGCGATCGACTCGGGCAAGAACGTCGGCGTCCAAACCAAAACCAGCGTTGACCGCGAACCAACGGTCGTTCCACGTACCCAGGTGAATCTTGCGGCGGGTGTCGCGCTCCATGAGGCGAGCCAAGACGTGGGCCGCCTCCACCGGGGTATTGGGAATTCCCAGTGCACGCACAAAGACGTTCGCGGAACCGGTGGGGACTACGCCGAGGACAGGAAGCTCTTCAGGTCGCGGACGGTCCTTTCGGTCAGCCGGCCCCAACAGGCCGTTGACCACCTCGTTAACGGTCCCGTCGCCGCCAAAGACCACGATGGCGTCGAAATCAGTGCGTGTCATTCCGCGCACGATCTCCTCCGCATGCCCCGCGTAATGGGTGAACTGCATGCGCATGTGAGCGCCTTCGACGTCGCGAAGCAGCGGAATGACCTGCCGGAACAAGGCATCGCTCTGAGAAGTCGAGTTTGGATTTGAAATCATTAGTACTCGCACAGCGAACCAGCCTAGTGGTTGTTGACGTACATAGACGACTAGGCTGGTGCGTCATGAGCGAAAATAGCAACGAAAATAGCACCCAGAAGATCAACGGCAACGACGCCGTAAACCACGCCGCGGAGGCGTGGAAAGACGCAGCTTCCCGCAATATCCCTGCAGTAGACATCGTGGAGAACCCACTCGCGCAAGAGACCGCTAACCTGCGCCAGGGCCCTTCCCTGCACGACGGCCTGCTGGCTCTCCTTCCCCTCGTGGGCGTGTGGCAGGGCGAAGGCCAAGCACATGACACCACCGGCGAGCAGTACAGCTTTGGCCAGCAGCTCATCGTGAGCCACGACGGCGAAAATTACCTCACCTTTAGTTCCCGCACCTGGCGCATCGATTCCGAAGGCAAGCCAAGCGGCGCGGATATCCGTGAAAGCGGCTTCTGGCGCATCTCGCTCAAGGACGAGATCGAAATGACCTACACCTCCTCCAACGGCATCGTGGAAATCTTCTACGGCGAGCCTTTCAACGAGCGTGCATGGCAGCTGGAATCCGCCTCCACCATGGTCACGGAGACGGGCCCGAAGAACTTTGGCCCGGGCAAGCGCATGTACGGCTTGATGCCGAACAACAACCTCGGCTGGGTAGACGAGCGCATGGTCGACGGCGAGATGCGCCCTTACATGTCCGCTGAGCTCACCCGCGTGGCAGGCTAACGCGCCAGAGCAGCATCCAAGAGGTCCCGGATTTCCGCAGCGTTATCTGGGGCCTTTAGCCTTGTCCCATCAAGGTTAGTCACGCGCACAGCGGTACGTACCGAGGAGACCAACCACACAGAGTCAGAGCGCTCCAGGTATCCAGGGGTGATCTCCTTGGCCTTGCAGCGATAGCCCTTTTCCGTGGCGTACTCGAAAAGCGCGGCCTGGGTAGTGCCCGGCAGGATTCCCTTGCCCGCCGGGGTACGCAGCTTGTCACCGCGTACCGCCACGACTGTCGACGTCGCGCCCTCCAGCACCAAGCCCGTCTCCGGGTCGGTGAAGATCACGTCCTCAAAGCCCTTGCCTCGCGCCAGGCGCAGCGTGGCCATTGTGGCCGCGTAGTTCAGGGTCTTGGCGGGAAGCTCCTCAGCCACCTGCCACAACCGCGGGGTGGTCATGACCTTCACTCCCTTGGCACGCTGCTCAATAATCTTGGCGTCGATGGGCTGCACCACTACCCACGCGGTGGGGTGTCCGGTCGAGGCGCGCCCGCGGGTATAGGTCCAGGTGCACTTGGCCTCGCCTTGGCCATCAGGCCCGAAATAGTCGGCGATAGCCAGGTTGGTGGCCTCTTCCCACTTCTCCAACTGCGGCTCGGGCAGCTCGAGAGCCAGCGCCGAGTTAATAAAACGTTGGCCATGGCGCGCGAGGTTCGCGGCCTTGCCATCGCGGATAAGCAGAGACTCAAAGATTCCGTCTCCCCGGGTAACTGCGGCGTCATCCCAATAGACGAGCGGCAACGACGGCAAATGCTTGCGCACCGAGCCGCCATAAGGCTCAACAACGTAGATGACCGGCTCTTTTCGAGGCGTGAACTCCATATTTTTCATTATGCCCTACCATCGGAACCCGTGAGTTATTCTTCGCCACTTCTTCAGCGCCCCGGCGCATCAGAAATCCAAGACGCCACGCTTATCGATGCCGTCGGTATCGCCTGGCACTATGGCGATCCGCTCGTGGAGCAGCGATCAGTAGAGACCGGTTCCGCAATTGTGGACCGATCCCAGCGCCGCGTCATCAAAGTTGCGGGACCTGAAGCCGCAACGTTCCTAAACAATCTGCTTTCGCAGAAGCTAGACGACGTCTCATCTGGCTTCCACGCCGGCGCACTCGACCTCGATATACAGGGCCACGTACTCCACCAGATAGACCTCTCCCGTGTCGAGGATGCCTTCTATCTCGACGTGCCTGCAGCGCAGTTCGATTCGCTGCTGAGCTTTTTGACCAAGATGATCTTCTGGTCCCAGGTAACCGTGGAAGAGGCGGATCTAGCCGTGGTGACTGTGCTGGGCGAAGCGCTTCCCGCACCGGCTGATGCGGTACTTTCCCGGGAGGTCGTCTGGCGCGGGCCCCATCGCACCGACCACCTGATTCCGCGCTCGCGCCTCGCTGAGGCCGTGGCAGAGCTGGAGGCAGCCGGCGGAACCCTCGTGGGGTTGATGGCATTTACCGCGGAGCGCGTGCGCGCGTTGGAACCTGAGCTCGCCGCGGACTTGGACGACAAAGCAATCGCGCATGAGGTACCGCACTGGATTCGCCGCTCGCAGGGACCGGCCTTTGTGCACTTGGACAAGGGTTGCTACCGCGGGCAGGAAACCGTGGCCCGCGTGGAGAACCTCGGCCGTTCCCCGCGCTTGCTGGTGATGCTTTACCTCGATGGCTCGGCTCCGAACCGGCCTGCGATTGGTGACGAGGTAACACTGGGCGGGCGCCGTGTGGGGCGACTGGGCACCATTGTCGATGACTGCGACTATGGCCCGATTGCCCTGGCATTGATCAAGCGTTCCGCGCTCACGGGCGGAACGCTAACGATCGGCGACGTTGCCGCGTCTGTGGAAGAGGACTCCTTGCCTACCGACGAAGGGTCCAAGGCTGGGCGCGCGGCCGTGGAAAAGCTGCGTGGCCGCTAACTCAATGGCCGAAAGAGGCGAGTTATACCACTACTTTTGCAATAACTAGGGGGTGGTTCGGAATTTTTTCGTCACACAGGCTATTGTGTCTAACAGGAAGATTCACTTTTAGATTTAAGCCGATGGGGCGTCCAAGAATCCCTGGAACGCCCTACTCACCTCAAGGGGGTCATGCACATGGGACGCGGACGCGCAAAGGCAAAGCAGACCAAAGTTGCACGCCAGCTGAAGTACAATTCGCCCGAAATGGATCTGGATTCGCTCCAGCGGGAGCTCGCCTCCCAAAACCCGAATAACTCCCACGATTATGAGGACGAAGATCCTTACGCCGACTACGTCGACGAGTGGGACGAAGACGACCAAGACGACGAGGGCAAGCGCTAAGGCGCTTTCCTTTTCGCCGCTGGAACTCCAGCTGTAGGCCGCAGCCGCTTCGCGCGGTTGCGGCCTTTTGCTTTTAGCCGCTGTCCGGCTCTTTCCCGCGTTGCCCTGCTCTTACCCGCACTGTCCTGCTCTTCACGGCCTCTTCCCTGGTCTGCCTGAGCCGCCCCTGCTCTTCCCTCGACCTTCCCTCGGCCTTCCCTCGGCCGGCATTTCCAAATGGTGAGGAACAAATGGTGAGGTGAGGCGTCACCCGCCCCAGGAGCTCACTGCAGTCACAGTGGTTACAGTGCGACCTCACCATTTGGAGCCACACTAGGCTCCGACTGCATTTGGCGGCCGCGGGACAGACGCCCCAAATGGCAAACCACAAACGGCCTCCCCTCCTCCACCGCGATGTGGCAGAGACTGGAAGGCCGAAAGTAGAAGTGGTTGGGCAAGCTTAGAAGTTCGGGTGCTCACCATTCATGATGACGCGAGCTTCACCCTCGCCAGCAGCGCGAATGGTGCCCAACTCCCAGGCATCCACGTGGCGGGCAGCCATCATGGCCATAGCGCGCTCGCGGTCCTCCGGGGAGACAACCGCAATCATGCCAACGCCCATGTTGAAGGTCTTCTCCATCTCTTCGAGGGAAACCTTGCCCACGGAGGAGATGGTCTTGAAAATCTGGCCTGGGGTCCACGTAGAGCGGTTGACCTCAGCGGTCAGGCCCTCAGGGATAACGCGCTCCAAGTTGCCAGCCAGACCACCGCCAGTGACGTGGCAGAAGGTGGAAACGTTGCACTCAGCGGTCAGCGCCAGGCAGTCCTTGGCGTAAATGCGGGTCGGCTCAAGCAGCTCCTCGCCCAGGGTACGGCCAAGCTCTTCGATGTGACCGTCAAGAGGCAGGCCAGCCTGCTCCAGCAGGACGTAACGAGCCAAGGAGTAGCCGTTAGAGTGCAGACCAGAGGAAGCCATGGCGATGAGGACGTCTCCGTCGCGGACCTTGTCCGGGCCCAGGATGGAGTCCGCCTCCACAACGCCGACTGCAGTTGCGGAAACGTCGTACTCCTCCGGATCCATTACGCCCGGGTGCTCAGCGGTCTCGCCACCGAGGAGCGCAGCGCCAGCCTGGACGCAGCCCTCAGCGATACCCTTCACGATCTCCGCGACCTTCTCCGGCACGACCTTGCCCACAGCGATGTAGTCCTGCAGGAACAGCGGCTCAGCGCCACAGACCACGAGGTCATCCACACACATTGCCACGAGGTCGATGCCGATGGTGTCGTGCTTGTCCATGGCCTGCGCCACAGCCAGCTTGGTGCCCACGCCGTCGGAACCCGCGGCCAGGACCGGCTCCTTGTAATCGCCCAGCTTGAACAGGCCGGCGAAACCGCCGAGACCGCCCATGACCTCCGGGCGGGAGGCACGCTTTGCGTGCGGGGCAAACAGGGTAACGGCACGGTCGCCTTCTTCGATGCTGACGCCTGCTGCGGCGTAAGTGTTCTCGCTCATTGTTGAGTCCTTCAAGTCTTTTAAGATTCAGAGCCGAGCAAGGAGCGCACGGCCTCAGCGTTCGGGTTGCCGGCCGGGAGGCCGAGTGGGTAGACACCGTCAAAGCAAGCGGTGCACAGCTCGTGTTGCGGCTGTTCGGTCGCGGCGACCATCTCCTCAATGGAGACGAAGCCGAGGGAGTCCGCACCGATGGCGTCGCAGATAGTCTTGCAGACTACTTCCGGGTCATCAGACGGGTTGGCGTTAGCGATGAGCTCGCCCGGGGAGGCGAAGTCAATGCCGTAGAAGCACGGCCACTTCACCGGTGGCGAGGCGATGCGCACGTGCACCTCGGCAGCGCCTGCCTCACGCAGCATGCGGATGAGCGCACGCTGGGTGTTGCCTCGGACGATGGAGTCATCCACCACCACGAGGCTCTTGCCTTCGATGACCTCGCGCAACGGGTTCAGTTTCAGACGGATGCCCAGCTGGCGCAGGGTCTGTGTGGGCTGAATGAAGGTGCGACCAACGTACGCATTCTTCACCAGGCCGTGCGCGAAGGTGATGCCGGACTCGCGGGCATAGCCCACGGCCGCCGGGTTACCAGACTCAGGCACAGGAATGACTAGGTCCGCATCTGGGGCCGGGTATTGCCGCGCTAGACGACGCCCAATTTCCACACGCGTCGCGTTCACCGAACGGCCCTTGATGTCGGTATCAGGACGTGCCAGGTAGACGTACTCGAAGACGCAACCGTGGTGAGTTGGCTCCGCGAACTTCTCCGATCGGATACCCGCCTCGTTGATGGAGGTGAGCTCGCCCGGTTCAATCTCGCGGATGAACTGCGCGCCGACGATGTCGAGCGCACAAGTCTCCGAAGCCACGACCCAGCCCTTTGGCAAACGGCCCAGCACCAGCGGGCGCACGCCGTGCGGGTCGCGCGCAGCGTAGAGAGTGTGGCCATCAGTAAAGGTCAGGCAGAATGCACCTTTAACACGAGGGAGCAGGGCGCGCGCCGATTCAAAGACGCTAACGTCCTCACTCACGCCGTCGGCAAGCAGCATGGACAAGCACATGGAGTCAGAAACCGACTCTTCATGCGGCTTAATGAGCCCTCGCTCGATTGCCTCAGCGCGCAGCTCAAGGTAGTTGACTAGGTTGCCGTTGTGGCCCAGCGCGATATCGACGCCGCTCGGCGAGGTGCCGAACATGGGCTGCACGTTGGACCATTCCTTACCGCCCGCAGTGGAGTAGCGCGTGTGTCCCACGGCGACGTTGCCCTGCAGGGACGCGAGGATGGATTCATCAAAGATGTTGGCCACGAGGCCCATGTCTTTGAATACGACGATGCTGTCATCATCACCCACAGCGATACCGGCAGCCTCCTGGCCGCGGTGCTGCAGTGCAAACAGACCGAAGTAGGTCAACTTCGAGACTTCTTCGCCCGGGGCCCAGACGCCAAAGACGCCGCATTCCTCGCGCGGTTCGGTCTCGCTGTGATCATCGAGATTGGCGATATGGGGAGTTAGTTCAGCTACCACGGCTGCAATCCTAGTCGTTGTGGGCAGGAGAAACTAACGGAATGATGGGCAGCCATGCAGCGATTTCCCCTGAGCGCGAGCCAGAGGCATCCACCTGAGCTGCGCTAACGGCATCCTCCCAGCTGAGCAAGCCTGTAGCCAGCTGCAACCATGTCAAAGCGTCGGTCTCCACCACATTGGGTGGAGTGCCGCGGGTATGACGGGGACCCTCGATGCACTGGACTGCCACGAATGGGGGCACCCGCAGTTCCACCGAGTGCCCCGGCGCGTCGGCTTCGAGGGTGCGGGCGGTGCGACGGACGGCGTCGGCAAGCAATGCCCTACCTGGTTTTTCCACCTCATCGGGGTGTTTTATCCAGTCTTGGACCGCCACCACGGCAGCGCGCGTGGCCGCTGGGTCTACCTTATTTTTCATGCGCTAATTCGGCCTCCCTGATAACTTTCTATGCATGTCACTTACCCTTCCGGAACAAGAGAATACTGAAACCGGGAAGTCGCCATCGATCACGCTTCGATTCATGGCTGCTCCAACGGATATGACCATCGCTGGCGCGCAGGGCATTGGCGGCGGCCGCGTCCTGGAGTGGATCGATAAGGCCGCGTACGCATGCGCGGTGCAGTGGTCCGGAATGTACTGCGTGACCGCCTATGTGGGACACATTCACTTCACTCGCCCGATCCCTTCGGGCCACCTGGTAGAGGTGCGCTCGCGCATCGCAATGACGGGCCGTTCTTCGATGCACATCGTGAACGAGGTGCTATCTGCCGATCCGCGCGACGGCATCTTCACCCGCGCGTGCGACTGCCTGGTCATCTTCGTGGCCAAGGACCCGGAAACCGGCAAATCCACCCCAGTTCCTTCCTTTGAACCTTCCTCCGACGATCACCGCCGCGTTTGGGAAGCCGCGGAATCCCGCATTGAGCTGCGCAAGGCCATCGAGGAAGAGATGGAGAAGCAGACTTATGACGGGCCCTCCGACGCCCCGCGCATGATCAACCGCTTCCTGGCCAAGCCGACCGACGTCAACTGGGGCGGCAAGGTCCACGGCGGCACCGCCATGGAGTGGATCGATGAGGCGGGCGCGGCCTGCACCATGGAGTGGTCCGGCGAGCACACCGTGGCGGTCTACGCCGGCGGCATTCGCTTCTACCGCCCGATTTCCATCGGTGACCTCATCGAGGTCGACGCCCGCATGATGCGAACCGACGCCCGCTCAATGCAGATGTCCATTCACGTGCGCTCGGGCAACCCACGCGGCGGACGCCAGAACTTGGAGACCGCCATCCACGCCACGGTATCCTACATGGCGATGGACGCGGACTGGCAGCCGATTGCAGCACGCCAGTTCACGCCGAAGACGGCCGAAGACAAGGCGCTGTGGGAGCACGCCGGCATTCTGCGTAACCTGCGCGGACAATACTCCCCGAAGCCGCTCGTGGTGGCACCGCAGCACCAGCACCTAGACTAGCCATGCGGTGAGCCCAGCTAGGTGCTGATTAGCTGAGCGATTCGACGGCGGCTGCCACGTGCAGCTTGTCGACGTCCTTGGCCTTGCGTAGTTCGAGCGTCCACGCGCGGTCGTGCGCGCTGGCAAAGAGCGCGGTGGACGCGGGAAGAATGACCGGCTTGTAGAAGTCGGCTTGGACGCGGACGGCTTCGGGGAGCCGTCCCTCCAGCGCGGTGAGCATCGAGGCATGCGTGTACATGCCGTGGGCAATGGTGCTGGGGAAGCCAAAGAGCTTGGCGCCCGCCCGTGAGGTGTGAATCGGGTTCTTATCGCCGGACGCTTCCGCATAGACCTTCGTGGACTCGGTGCTAAAGCGCAGGGTCGAAACGGGGTTGGTTCCGGCAGCTGAGGCCTGCGGCTGCGGCAGGAAGCGCGTGGCTTCTGGGCGGGATGCAACTTCTTCTGGGGTGGAGGAAGAGAACTTGGCGCCAGGGCCTAGGAAGGCGGAGGTCTGCTGCCAGACCAACACGCCCTCGACGTAGATGGACGTAATCATGTCCAGGACCAAACCCTTGCGGTGCGGGCGGAGGTTTTCCGCGTGGACATCGATGGTGAACGTGTCCTCGATATGGAGGGGGCGGAACTGTTCAATCTTGTTGGACAGGTGCACGATACCCATCGCGGGGAATGGAAAACCCGGTGAGTCCATTACTTTCACCGCTAAGGGGAAGGCCAGGGCGTAGGGGTAAGTCACCGGCGCTTCGTTGCCAAGGCGGAATCCCACTGCCTGGCAGTAGCGGGCGAGGTGAATGGGATCGATGCAGACGTCATCAACACGGAAGGCGGTTGCCGGGTCATCGATTGTGCGTTTGGGTTTTAGGCCCGGCACCATGGCGGGAACCGCTTTAGTCACCTGCTTGCGGTAGAGCTCGCTGAGCTCCGGAATGGCGGGCAGGTTCACTACGTTGAGCGCAGTCATTTAGGCTCCCATCATGTTCTGGCCGCAGACGCGGACGGTATTGCCGGAAACGGCCGCGGAGGAGGCGGCCGCGAAGTAAGCCACAGTCTCAGCGACGTCGACAGGCTGGCCGCCCTGTTGCAGCGAGTTGATGCGGCGGCCAATCTCGCGCGGGCCGGTAGGCATGGCGGCGGTCATCGCGGTCTCGATGAAGCCAGGGGCCACCGCGTTGATAGTGGAACCGGACTCGGCGAGGAGCGGTTGGAGGGCGTCGACAAGCCCGATGACGCCCGCCTTGGTGGTGGCGTAGTTGGTCTGGCCGCGGTTGCCAGAAATACCCGCCATGGAGGACACGCCCACAACGGCTGCGCCCGAGGCGAGGTCACCATTTTCGATGAGCTCCTCGGTGATGCGCACCGGTGCCAGGAGGTTGACGGCCAACACTGCATCCCACTGGCCTTCGTTCATGTTGGCCAGCAGCTTGTCGCGAGTGATGCCGGCGTTGTGGACGATAACGTCGATGGCGCGGCCGTAGCGATCCTGCGCATGCTTGGCGATGGCCGCGGCGGCACCGGCATCCGTGACGTCGAGCGGCAGCGCCGTGCCCTTCACCTTGTTGGCAGTGGCGCTGAGGTGCTCGCTGGCGCCCGGAATATCGATGCAAATAATGTCTGCGCCATCGCGAGCGAAGACCTCCGCGATGGTGGCTCCGATGCCGCGCGCAGCGCCCGTGACCACGGCTAAACGGCCAGCCAATGGGGCGGACCAATCATGGTCCTTGCCGCCAGAACCAGCCTTAACGCGAACCACCTGGCCGTCCACAAACGCTGACTTGCCGGAGAGGAAGAAGCGCACGGTGGACTCCACCTCAGCGGTGGCTGCCGGGTCGACCCACACCAGATTTACGGTGCCGCCCTTCCGCATTTCTTTTGCGAGGGAGCGCGTGAAGCCTTCGAGGGCACGGGCCGCAATGCGGGCGTCGACGGTATCGGCGGCCTCCGGGGTGGTGCCGATGACCAGCAGGCGCGCGTTGGCGGTGAGGTTGCGCAGCTGCGGGTGGAAGAAGTCGTAGAGCTCGCGCAACTGTTCGAGCTTGCAGATCCCGGTGGCGTCGAAGACGAGCGCTGCGCGCTTGGACTCCGCAGTCACGGACAACAGCTGATAGTCCACCGCGAGCTGCGAGTTAAGGAATGCGGCGATGCGTCCCTCCCCTGCTGCGCCGATGACAACCGGGCCGTCGAGAGCTGGCTCGCCGGGGGTGAAGCGGCGCAATGGATACCCCTGCGGCACGCCTGCCTTGGCCGCGACAGGGGAGTTGATCAGTTTCTCGGCGAAGTTAATTTTTGGCATTTCAATTCCTTCCCTTAACAAGGTTGCAAGCCTTTATGAAGTAGCTTGCAAGTTTAGTTAATTAAGTGATAGAACTAACAATATCATTCAGCCTGTGATGTAGAGCATTTGATTGAAAACTTTTCCTAGCACGTTCCTAGCAAGGATTTCCCACCAAGGAGTCGCAATGACCACCACTTCGCACCGCGTAGCAATCCTAGGCGGCAACCGCATCCCGTTCGCTCGTTCCAACAAGGAATACGCGCATGCCTCCAACCAAGACATGCTGACGAGCGCGCTCGACGGCCTCGTCGCCCGCTATGGACTGCACGACGAGCGCCTAGGACTCGTCGCCGCCGGCGCAGTTCTCAAGCACTCTCGCGATTTCAACCTCACCCGTGAGGTGGTCCTGGGTTCTGCGCTCGACTCCACTACCCCAGCCATCGACCTCCAGCAGGCATGCTGCACCTCGCTGGCAGCGGCCATCCACGTCGGTGACGCCATCGCCCGGGGCCGCATCAGCTCCGGCATCGCGGGTGGCACCGACACCACCTCGGACGCACCGCTCGCCGTCAACGACTCTCTGCGCCGGACCCTCATTAACCTCTCCCGCACCAAGACCGTGGCCCAGCGTGCACAGCTCATTGGCTCCATTCGCCCGGGACAGCTGGCGCCCGAGCAGCCCCAGAACGGCGAGCCACGCACCGGCCTTTCCATGGGTGACCATGCAGCCATCACCGCCCGCGAGTTGAAGGTCACCCGCGCCGACCAAGACCAGCTGGCGTTGGAGTCCCACCAGAAGCTACACCAGGCCTGGGAAGAGGGCTTTTTTACTGACCTGACCACCGGCTACTTGGGCGTCAACCGCGACACCAACCTGCGCGCGGACTCCACCTTGGAAAAGCTCGGACAACTCAAGCCAGTCTTCGGCAAGCGCGACGCCCAGCAGCACGGCACCCAGGCCACGATGACTGCAGGCAACTCCACGCCGCTTACCGATGGCGCCTCGGTGGCGCTGCTTGGCAACGAGGACTGGGCCGCACAGCATAACCTCGAACCGCTTGCTTACCTGGTGGACTCCGAGACCGCTGCAGTGGACTTCATCCACGGCGGCGACGGCCTGCTTATGGCACCGACCTACGCGGTTCCTCGCCTGCTTGAGCGCAACGGCCTCAGCCTGCAGGACTTCGACTTCTATGAGGTCCACGAGGCATTTGCCTCCCAGGTACTAGCCACGCTGACCGCCTGGGAAGACGAGACCTACTGCCGCGAGCGCCTCGGACTGCCCGGCGCGCTCGGCCCCATCGACCGCACCAAGCTCAACGTAAAGGGCTCCTCCCTGGCAGCGGGCCACCCGTTCGCCGCAACCGGCACCCGCATCCTGGCCACCACCGCCAAGATTCTGGAAGAAAACGGCGGCGGCCGCGCTCTGATTTCCATCTGCGCAGCCGGCGGCCAGGGCGTGGCTGCCATCGTCGAGCACTAGAACACCAACGAGACCACCTGCCCAAACTCCCCAATCAATTAAGGAAACCCATCATGGCACTCACCAAGACTCTGAGCAGAGACTCCAACAAGGAACAAAACCCTGGCCGCGGCGACGGCCGTTCTGCACCAGCCCAAGCCGAGCCGCGCAGCCCAGGCCGCCTGCCCACCACTCCGAAGCCTTCCGTGGCCACCGAGCTGGGAGCGCTTCTCGATGGCCCACACGCCTCTTTCCGCCACGAGTTGCGCGAATTCATCGACGATCCAAGCCTCTTCCCGCGTCCTGAGCTCTCGGTTGCCGAGCAGCGCGAGCACACCTTTAACAACCTTACAAAGGTCCGCGACTTCGGCGGCTTCCAAAAGGGACTGCGCCGCGACAATGGCGGTCCGGGCAAGCCGATTCTTTCCACCTTCACTCTGGAAGGCCTGGCATGGGCCGACGGCTCCCTGGCCATCAAGTCCGGCGTGCAGTGGGGCCTGTGGGGAGGCGCACTCGACCAGCTGGGCACCGAACGCCACCTCGAATGGGTAGAAAAGGCAAGCAGCCTTGAACTACCTGGTTGCTTCGCCATGACCGAGCGCGGTCACGGTTCTGACGTCCAGTCCCTGGAGACTACCGCTACCTATGATCCGGAGACTGATGAGTTCATCATCAACACTCCAAAGGACACCGCGGTAAAGAACTACATCGGCAACGCCGCAAAGGACGGCCGCGCTGCAGTGGTCTTTACACAGCTCTACACCCCGGGCAGCGATGGCCGCAGCCACGGCGTGCACGCCATCATCGTGCCGATTCGCGACGAAGAGGGTAACTCCCTGCCGGGTGTCACCGTGGGCGACCACGGCCACAAGGGCGGCCTGGTCGGCGTAGACAACGGCACATTGCGCTTCGACAATGTCCGGGTCCCCCGTGTGAACCTGCTCAACCGCTTCGCCGATGTCGACGAGAAAGGCAAGTACACCTCCCCTATTGAGAACCCCAACGCCCGCTTTTTCACCATGCTGGGCACGCTCATCCGCGGCCGCATGGGCGTGGCGGGCGCCGCCGGTGCCGCGACTGAAGCCTCGTTGGATATTGCGCTGCGCTACGCCAACCGACGTCGCCAGTTCGAAGGCGCAACCGGTTCCGAAAAGCGTCTCATCGATCACCGCCAGCACCGCCGCCGCCTGCTCATCCCGCTCGCACGTACCTATGCGCTGCACCTGCTACACAATCAGATCCTGGAGCGCTACCAGGAAATGAACGACCAGCAGGAGTCCGGCACGTGGTCCGTGACCACCCCGGATGAGGAGCAGAAGTTCGCCTCCCGCGAGATGGAGTCCCTCGCCGGCGCCATCAAGGCAGCGCAGACCCAGCACGCCATCCGCACCATTCAAGAATGCCGTGAGGCCTGCGGCGGCGCCGGCTACATGTCGGAGAACCGCCTGACCACATACCGTGCCGACTCGGATGTCTTCGCCACCTTCGAGGGCGACAACACCGTCCTCATCCAGATGGTGGGCAAGAATCTACTCACGGCATATGGCCGCGCGATGAATGACATGTCCCCATGGGACACCGTGCGTTACGCCGCGACGACCGCCACCGAAGTGGTCCGCCGCCGCACCGGCTTCACCACTCGCTTGCAGGGGCTGGTGGACCTGGTGAACCCGAATGAGGCATCGCTTTTCGACGCCGTGTACCAGGCCAAGCTCATCGACGATCGCGCCCAGTCCGTGCTCTTCTCCCTCGTGCGCCGCATCCAGCCAGCCCGCAAGGCGGATAAGGTGCAGGCGGCCGCCATCGTGGACAAGTGCCAGGACCACCTCATCGCGGCTGGTTGGGCCCGCGTGGATACCCTGCTGGTCCAGGCCATGATCGAAGCAGAGGAGCGCCTGGAAGAGGGTTCGCTGGCGCGCCAGGTATTCGAGCAGCTACGTCACCTGTTCGTTCTGTCCACGCTGGTCGAGCACGCCGGCTGGTATCAGGAGCACAACCTGCTTCCCGCAGGCCGTATGAAGGCTGCTCGCGCCGCCATCAACGACCTCGTCGATTCCCTGGCGCCCTGGTCGGTGGTCTTGGTAGACGCTTTCGGCCTGCCTTCCGAGGTATCCAACATTCCGATGCTCACCGAGGCAGGCGTAGACCCGCTTCGCCACTAACTAAAGCGCCGCACCACTAGTTAGGCCGCAACGACCATCCAGACAGCGACCATGTGTACAACGGCGGCGGCGATAGTCGCCGTGTGAAAGTGCTCGTGGTAGCCGTACCACCGGGCGTTGCGGCCTGGCCATTTAAAGCCATAGGCCAACGCGCCCACGGAATAGATGACGCCGCCTGCGAACAGCAGCCACACCACAGCGGGCCCCGCCTCAGTCCACAACGTTGGAATCAAAGGCAACACCAACCATCCCAAGGTCAGGTACACCACCACATCGAGCCAGCGTGGGTGGTCAATCCACACCAGATTCAGGATGACGCCCATAATTGCACCAACCCACGCTATGCCCAGCATCCAAGCAGCCTGGACCGGCTCAAGCACAATCGCACAGAGCGGCGTATAGGTGGCAGCAATAAACACCGCGATGGTGGCATGGTCAGCGCGCCGCCACCATCGCACCGCCCGCGCGGTGGGCCATGGCCAACGGTGATAGAGGGCCGAAACGCCGAAGAGCCCCACCACCCCAACGCCATAGACGGTCACTGCAAGCGCCTGGTCCCACGAGATGCTCATCCACGCAAACGTAATTAAGACAGTGGAGGCAATCACGGAAACAATAGCCGCGAAGAGGTGACCCCACCCACGCGTTAGTGGGCGTTCGCCGCGGTCTGCCACGAAATAGCGGCGCTCAATGAGTTTTTCTAAAGCGCCGTTTTCGCATTTTTCATCGGGGGTCGTGACCCCATGTTGGATCGCCATCAAGAACGCCTTACTTTGGGAATCTATTTAGCCTCAACACTAAACTTACGTTTCCGTAACTATACGGGCCTAGCCTCAGGGGTTCAAGGGGATCTCCAACAATGTTCTGCTCCCCGGTGGTGACCAGCCACGCCCGAGCTTCTATCTCTTGCCAGGTGTACAGGGCGGCCAAGAAGGCATGAACCGGATGACCCAGGAGCTGTCTCCACTGACCAGGGCGCGCGCTCCTTCGGCCTGTTCGAGCACCAGATGAAGGTCAGCTGGGCACAGACCATCGCTCGCTCTGGGGTTCCCGCCCCGGTTGGGTCCCCGTCTTTGGGTCCCATTGGTTGGGTCCTATTGCGAGTGAAGTTTTGTGTTTTGGGATGAAAAAGGCTCCCTTTGCTAGCAAAGGGAGCCAAGGAATGGGACCCAACCAGGAGGACCAAACCGGCTGGCCTTCGGCACGCGTCAGGCCAGTCCGGGCTCGGAACTACTTGCGGAAGAAGTCCGCCGCGGACTCAAAGAGCAACATGTCGTACTCGCCCGGCACGTTCTTGTACGTCGACGGCGAGATGCGCTCAGAGTGGCCCATCTTGCCCAGGACGCGGCCGTCCTCGGACATGATTCCTTCAAGGGCGAAGAGGCCACCGTTCGGGTTCACAGAGATATCCATCAGCGGGTTGCCTGCAGCGTCCACGTACTGAGTCACTGCGGCAGCCTTGAGGCACTCCCACTCAGATTCACCAGCGGTGATGCGGCCCTCGCCATGCGAAATCGGGACGGAGAAGACGTCGCCTTCATTGACCTTGGACAGCCATGGCGAATCGTTGTTGACCACGCGGACGCGGGAGATGCGCGACTGGTGGCGGCCGATGCTGTTGAAGGTCAGGGTCGGGGTCTCAGTGCCTGGCTCGGAGATGGCTCCGAACGGAACCAGGCCGAGCTTGATGAGCGCCTGGAAGCCGTTGCAGATGCCCAGGATGAGGCCGCCGCGCTCGTCAAGGAGGCCCTGCACGCCTGCGGACAGGGACGGGTTGCGCAGGAAGGAGGTGATGAACTTCGCGGAGCCATCCGGCTCGTCGCCGCCAGAGAAGCCGCCCGGCAGGAAGAGCATCTGCGAGCGGTCCAGTGCAGCCGCCATGCGGTCCACGGACTCAGCAATGTCTTCAGGGGTGCGGTTGCGCACCACGAGAATCTCAGACTCGATACCCGCGCGACGCAGCGCTGCCGCAGAGTCGTACTCGCAGTTGGTGCCCGGGAAGACCGGGATGAGCGCCGTGGCCTTTGCCCCACCGAAGGTCGGGGTGATGGTCCGTGCGACCGTCTCCCCCTTAGCAGCAGCGCCGAGGTCAACAGAGCCAGCCTGCTCCACCGTGGTCGGGTAAATCTCTTCCAGGGTGCCCAAGTAGGCAGCCTCAGCGTCAGCAAAGCTGACCTCCGCGCCGCGGTAGCTGAAGCCGCCAGCGGTGGTGGTACCCAGGGCAGAGCCGGCAACGGGCTCCTGGCCTTCTGCCCACTCGAGGACGAAGGCGCCGTAGGCGTAATCGTAGAGAGGGGCGTCGTCAGCGAAGGCGAAGCCGATGCCCTCACCCAGGCCCATCTTCAGGACTGACTCGGCAGGGCCGCCAAAGCCGGGGGTGTACGCGGAGACGACCTTGCCTGAGCGCAGCAGCTCAGTCACGGTACGGAAGTTCTCCACCAGCGACTCTGGGGTAGGCAGGCCGGCGAGGGCGGTATCGGAGGCGTCGGCAAGCGCAGGCGAAAGCAGCGTCACCTGGTGGCCTGCGGCCTTGAAGTGGTTAGGGACCATGTTGCCCGCGTCGTCGTGGCTGACGGCAACCGAAATAACCGTTGGCGGAACGTGCAGCTCTTCGAAGGTTCCGGACATGGAGTCCTTGCCGCCAATCGCGGCGACGCCGAGGCCAAGCTGGGCCTTGATGGTGCCCAGCAGCGCAGCAGTTGGCTTACCCCACGCGGAGGCAGAGTCCATGCGCTCGAAGTACTCCTGGAAGGACAGGTAGGTCTCATCGAAGGAGGCGCCGGTGGCAATCAGCTTGGACACGGACTCCACAACGGCGAGGTAGGCGCCGTGGTACGGGCTGGCCTCGGTGACGTATGGGTTGTAGCCCCAGGACATCACGGAGCAGTTGGTGGTCTCGCCCAGCGCCGGGAGGGTGTTGGCCATTGCCTGAATCGGGGTGGCCTGACGCGTGCCGCCGAAAGGCATGAGCACGGTACCCGCGCCGACGGTGGAGTCGAAGCGCTCGGAGAGGCCTTGCTTGGAGGCAACGTTGAGGTCAGAGGCCATGCCGAGGAAGGACGCGTTGAAGTCCTCCTGGCGCGCCCACTCACGGGACGCGCCGCGCCAATCACCAGCAGGGGCGACGTCAGCGGTGGCGTGCTTGTCCGCGCCGTTGGTGTTGAGGAACTCGCGTGAGAGATCCACGATGGTGGTGCCGCGCCAGTGCATGCGCATGCGGCCGGAATCGGTGACCTCAGCGACAATGACTGCGTTGAGGTTCTCCTCGTTGGCGAGGGCGATGAGCTTGTCGACGTCGCCTGCCTCAATCACGGTAGCCATGCGCTCCTGGGACTCAGACAGCGCCAGCTCGGTGCCGTCGAGGCCCTCGTACTTCTTTGGAACGGCGTCCAGGTTGATCTCGAGGGAATCAGCCAGCTCGCCCACAGCCACGGCGACGCCGCCGGCGCCGAAGTCGTTGCAGCGCTTGATGAGCTTGGAGAATTCCGGGTTGCGGAACAGACGCTGCAGCTTTCGCTCCTCCGGCGCATTACCCTTCTGCACCTCCGCGCCCGCGGTGGTCAGCGACTCCACGGTGTGGGACTTGGAGGAACCGGTGGCTCCGCCGATGCCGTCGCGGCCGGTTGCACCTCCGACCAAGACCACGAGGTCACCTGCGGTCGGCACCTCGCGGCGCACGTTGGCTGCTGGCGCGCCCGCGACAACTGCACCCATCTCGAGGTGCTTGGCCACATAGCCCGGGTGATAGAGCTCGTCGACGAGGCCGGTGGCCAGGCCGATCTGGTTGCCGTAGGAGGAGTTACCGGCAGCGGCTACGCGCGCGATGGTCTTCTGCGGCAGCTTGCCCGCGCGCGTGGTGGTCTCCAGTGGGTTGCCGGAGCCGGAGATGCGCATGGCGCCGTAGACGTAGCCGCGGCCGGACAGCGGGTCACGGATAGCGCCACCGATACAGGTAGCGGCGCCACCGAAAGGCTCGATCTCAGTTGGGTGGTTGTGGGTCTCGTTTTTAAAGAGCAGCAGCCATGGCTCTTCCTTGCCATCCACGGTGATGGTGACGTGCACGGTGCAGGCGTTGATCTCTTCGGAGACGTCCATGGCGTCGAGCTTGCCCGTGGCACGCAGGACCTTGCCCGCGATGGTGCCCATGTCCATCAGGGTCACCGGCTTGGTGCGGCCGATGGACTCACGGGCTGCGAGGTAGTCCTGGTAAGCAGCCTCGACGGCTGGCTCGTTGAAGGTGATGGAGTCGAGAACCGTCTCAAAAGTGGTGTGGCGGCAGTGATCGGACCAGTAGGTGTCGATCACCTTGAGCTCGGTGATGGTGGGTTCGCGGTCTTCGGAAGCAAAGTAGTTACGAATCAAGGTGGCGTCGTCAGCGTCCATGGCCAGGCCGTGGGATGCGACGAATTCGGGGAGGGCGGCGTCGGAAAGCGCAGTAAAGCCCTCAAGGGTCTCCACGTCAGCGGGCGTGGCCACCTGCAGTGCCAGCGTCTCAGGCAGCTCCAGGGAAGCCTCGCGGGCCTCCACCGGGTTGATGAGGCCTGCGCGCATGGCCTCCGGAATGGCGCCCTCGACTGCGTAGACCACAGCGGTGCGAACGCGCGGGCGCTCCTTTTCAAAAAGGAACTGAATACACTGCGCAGCGGAGTCCGCGCGTTGATCGAACTGACCAGGCAGCGGCTCGACCGCGAGGACCTCTCCGTCGATGCCAGCCTCGTCCAACGTGGAATAGGTTGTGTCTACCTGCGGTTCGGAGAGAACCAGCTGAACCGCGGTGGCGAACTCCTCATCCGTGGTGCCCTCTACGTCATAGCGGTTGAGCAGGCGCACTTTGACGCCGTACTCTTTCGACAATGCCGCGGCATGCCCACCCTCGCGATTTTCCACGTACACGCGCTGAACCATCGTGCCTCCAGTTTCATTCAGCTCAAGTTTTAACTCGGTAGTCGACTTAGTGCCCACAGTATTTCCCGCGGGGAACGAAAACCAATTCTATAGGGCGGCGGGTTGGGGGTGGTTTGGTCCGGGGGATTACTGGCGCCGAGGCCTCGCGTGGGCACAATTTGCCAAATAGTGCGCCAAAATTTGCTGATTTTCCGGGATTGCTTGGCAAATTGTGCGCTTTTGCGCGTTCGGCGTGCCTTCGGTGCACGCTTGGGATGCACTTCCGCGGGAGGCTTTTAACGCTTCGCCAAAAAGACGCCGTAGTCCGCTGGCTGCGCTCCGGCGCTTGCGGCGCGGTCAACCGCCTTGATGAAGTCCGAGACCACTTTCCTGTCATTAAGGTTGCGGCCGGAGATGGAAAGACGCACGGTGTTGCCACGCAGCGCGGAGCGCTCCGCAGCGCGAATAATGTTGCGGCGCCACCACTTCGCCGCGCCGAAGCCCTCGCCGAAGGACAGGTTGCGGGTCTGGTGGAACTTGCCGGAGCGCAGCTCGTGAATGCCGCGCGTGGAGGCCGCGACGTCGAAAGCAAAGTTCGGCAGGACCTCCAAGGTGCCAGGCGACATACGCCAGCGTGGAGGTGCAAAGATGCTCGGCTCAAAGCCCAGCTTGGCCATCTGCCGCGTGGCACCCTTCAAACGAAGATCTGCCTCGTGCGAGTCGAGGTTGGCAAACTCAGCGCGGCGGCCTTGCACCGCTTGGTCGAAGCCATTCAGGATGAGCAACCTACCCGCGGATTCCTGCTCTTTGAGAAAGCCTAAGGTCTTGTCATCCTTGGCCAGGTGCCAATTGCCATCAATGTGTGGGGCAACCAGCAAAGAGACCGGGATTTCTTCCCGGTCTAGTTCTTTGAGGAGGTTACTAGTTTGCTTCCGCGTGTCAGAAAAGATGCTGGAAATCGAAACTAGAAGGTGGCCATGCATAAGTGCAATTATCGCACAGCCACCGCGAGTCCGCGCGGCGAAGAGCTTCTAGGCTTTCAGCCCCGTGGCCTTGTTAAGGGTCCACGCGTACTCGAAGGCATTCTGGCGCCACTTGTCATAACGCCCTGAAACGCCACCGTGGCCGGCAACCATCTCCGTCTTGAGTAGGAACTGCCCGCCCTTTGCGGTATCACGCAGCTTGGCAATCCACTTCGCCGGTTCCACGTAGAGCACGCGAGTGTCGTTGAGCGAGGTAATCGCCAGAATGTCCGGGTAGTTCTGCGCAGTGACGTTCTCATAAGGCGCATAGGACTTCATGTAGTCATAGACCTCTGGGTCGTGGTACGGGTCGCCCCACTCTTCCCACTCGATGACCGTCAGCGGCAGCTCCGGCTTCAGGATGGAAGTCAGAGGGTCCACGAAGGGCACAGAGGCCTGGATGGCCGTGAAGCGGTCCGGGGCCATGTTCGCCACCGCACCCATCAGCAGGCCACCGGCGGAGCCGCCTTCCGCCACCATCTGATTTGCGGTAGTGACACCGCGCGCAATGAGGTCATCGGCCACCGCGATGAAGTCGGTGAAAGTGTTCTTTTTCTGCAAAAGCTTGCCGTCGTCGTACCAGGTGCGGCCCATTTCGCCGCCGCCGCGGACGTGCGCCATGGCGAAGATCATGCCGCGATCCATCAATGACAGACGGAAGACGGAGAAGTATGGGTCCATGCTGGTCTCATAAGAGCCGTATCCGTAGAGAAGCGTCGGATTAGCTTTGGTGCGGTCAAGATCAGCGCGGTGCACGATGGAGACCGGAATCTGGGTGCCGTCGGAAGCCTGCGTCCACATGCGGTAGGCAACGTAGTCATCCTTGTTGTAACCGCCCGGGACTTCTTGTTCCTTGAGCACGGTGTACTCGCCAGTCTCAACGCGGTAATCGAAAAGCTGCGAAGGCTGGATGAAGGAGGTGTAGCTCACGCGCAGTACCGGAGCATCCCATTCTGGGTTGCCGCCAACGCTCACGGTGTAGAGCTCTTCGTTGAAGTTTAGTTCTTTAAAATCGGACCAACCATGGCGTACATCCATGATTGCGGCACGCCCGATGCCGCCGCGGCGGTAGCCTACGACAACCTGGTCGCGATAGGTATCCACGCCTTCCAGGCGCACATCCTCGCGATGCGGAATCAGCACATCGAGCTCGCGGAGCGGTGCGAGGTCCTCCCCTACGGCCAGCGGCGTGGTGACCAGGGTGAAGTTCGGGCCTGAGGCGTTGTGGGTAACAAACCAATAGGCCTGGCCGTCTATCTCGGCATAGTCGACGTCGTAGTCAACGCCTGCTTCGCGCTGCCACAGAACCTGGAATTCGCCTTCCGGGTCCGTGCGATCCAGCACCCAGGTCTCTGAGGTCAGCTTCGACCCGTTGACGATGAACAGGTACTTCTCGCTGCGAATACTGCCGACGCCGATATTGAAGTGCTCGTCGGCTTCATGCATGACCTGCACGTCTTCGGACTGCTCGGTTCCCACCTTGTGGCGCCAGACGGTATCTGGGCGCCAGGCATCATCGACCGTGGTGTAAAAGATGTAGTCATCACCCACCCAGGTCGCACCGTAGAAGATGCCTTCGAGGCGGTCGGAGAGCAGCTCGCCGGTACGCAAGTCCTTGATGACCAGAGAAAAACGCTCGTCGCCAGCGGTATCTACGGAATAAGCCAGCAGGTTGCCGGAGTCAGAGACGGTGGAGGCACCCATCGCGAAGAATTCGGTGCCTTCTGCTAGCTCGTTGGCATCTAAGAGGATTTCCTCGCCCTCAGGCGCGCCTTCTTCTGGAATAACGGGAGCGGTCCACGGGTCAGCACCTTCGGCCACCGGAACGCGGCAGCTAATGCCATAGTTCTTGCCCTCGACAGAGCGGCCGTAATACCAGTACTGGCCCCTGCGCGAAGGCACGGACATGTCCGTTTCCTTCACGCGCGACTTTACTTCCTGGAAGATGTTCTCAGTCAGCTCTTTAAGATGCGCAGTCTCCTGCTCAGTATAAGCATTCTCCGCGCGCAGATAATCGAGCGTTTCTGCGGATTCTTTATTCCGCATCCACTCGTAATCATCCACGAACGTACGTCCATGAAAATCGCGGGCGATGGGGTGTTTTGCGGCAATCGGCGGGGTCAATTCAGTCATGCCGCCCCACTTTACGCAATCTGCGGCTAGAAGAAACCTTTGATAAGCCCCTTGTAGCGAAAGACCACGAGCGTTGCCATTAGGCCTTAGAAGGAGTTTCCCGAAAGACGCTCATAAGCCTCAACGTAGCGAGCACGGGTGGCCTCGACGACGTCGTCAGGCAGGTGCGGCGGTGTGGTGTCAGCAGCCTGATCCCAACCGGACTCCGGGGAGGTCAGCCAGTTACGCACGTACTGCTTGTCAAAGGAAGGCTGAACCTTGCCCTCCTCATAAGTATCGGCCGGCCAGTAACGGGAGGAATCCGGGGTCAGCACCTCGTCTGCGAGGATGAGGGTGCCGTTTTCATCCAGGCCGAACTCGAACTTGGTATCGGCCAGGATGATGCCTTTTTCCTCCGCGATGCGGGCGGCCTCGGAGTAGATGCGCAGGGTGGCGTCGCGCAGCTCCTCAGCACGCTCTTTGCCCAGCTTGGCGACGACCACGTCAAAGGACACGTTCTCATCATGCTCGCCCTGCTCCGCCTTGGTGGCCGGTGTGAAGATCGGCTCTGGCAAGCGGGAGGCCTCGCTAAGACCTTCGGGCAGCTCGATGCCGCAGACGGTGCCGCTCTCCTGATATTCCTTAAGTCCCGAGCCGGTAAGGTAGCCGCGCGCGACGCACTCGAAAGGCAGCATGTCGAGCTTTTTGACCACCATTGCACGGCCCAAGACCTCTTCTGGGATGCGCTCGTCATCAAGCGGACCCGCCAGGTGGTTGGGGAAGTCAATGGAATCAAAGAAGAACTTCGACGTCGCGGTCAGAACACGACCCTTGTCCGGGATAGCCGGGTCCAGGGAGTGGTCGTAGGCCGAGATGCGGTCGGAGACGACCATCAACAAGGTATTTTCATCGACATCATAGATGTCGCGAACCTTGCCTGATGCAAGGTGCTTATAAGAAGAAAGTTCTGGGCGCATGAGTCTTATCCTAATTCGCTTTTAGAGAATCTCGCCTGGGGTATAAGCGGCGGCCTTCGGGTGCTCGCTGACCAGGTTGTTGATGCGGGTGAGAACCTGATTAACCTGGGACTCAGCAGCGCCAATGAAAGCGTGCTTGTCAGCCAATGCGGCCTCAAGATCCGCTGCGTTCATCGGCAGACGTTCATCGGCTGCAAGGCGCTCGACGAGGTCCTGCTCGCCACCGTTTTCACGCATATTGAGTGCAACTGCCACGGCATTTTCCTTGATGACCTCGTGTGCGGTCTCGCGGCCCACACCAGCGCGCACGGCGGCCATGAGGATGCGGGTGGTGGCCAGGAACGGCAGGTAGCGCTCCAGCTCGCGGTTAATCATGGCAGGGAAAGCACCGAACTCGTCCAGGACGGTCAGGAAGGTCTCAAACTGGCCATCGAGAGCGAAGAATGCATCCGGAAGTGCCACGCGGCGAACCACGGAGCAGAACACGTCGCCCTCGTTCCACTGCTGGCCAGACAGATCGGCCACCATGGTCAGGTAGCCGCGCAGGATGACCTGGAAACCGCACACGCGCTCACAAGAACGAGCATTCATCTTGTGCGGCATTGCAGAAGAGCCAACCTGGCCTTCCTTGAAGCCCTCGGTCACGGTCTCGTTGCCGGCCATGAGGCGGATGGTGGTAGCCAGCGAGGACGGACCAGCGCCGAGCTCCACCAGAGCCGAAACTGCGTCAAAGTCGAGGGAGCGTGGGTAGACCTGGCCCACGGAGTTGAAGATGCGGTGGAAGCCCAGGTGATCCGCAATTGCGGTCTCCAGGGAAGCAAGCTTGTCCTCGGAACCGCCCATCAGGTCGAGCATGTCCTGGGAGGTGCCCATCGGGCCCTTGATGCCGCGCAGCGGGTATCGCGCGAGCAGGGACTCCACGCGCTCGATGCCCAGCAGCATTTCATCAGCTGCGGAAGCAAAGCGCTTGCCCAAGGTGGTGGCCTGGGCGGCAACGTTGTGCGAACGACCTGCCATCACTAGCGTCCGGTAATCGGCGGCGTGCTTGCCGATGCGCGCAAGCACAGCAATGGCTTTATCACGGATGAGGCGCAGGGAGGAGTGAATCTGCAGCTGCTCGACGTTCTCCGTGAGGTCGCGGCTGGTCATGCCCTTGTGGATGTGCTCGTAGCCAGCTAGCGCGTTGAACTCCTCGATACGGGCCTTGACGTCGTGGCGCGTGACGCGCTCGCGAGCGGCAATGGACTCGAGATCAACCTGGTCAATCACGGACTCGTATGCCGAGATAGCTTCGGCGGGGATATCTACTCCCAGATCCTTCTGCGCGCGCATGACAGCGATCCACAGCTGGCGCTCGAGGATGATCTTGTGCTCCGGGCTCCAAATGTTGGACAACTCAGCGGAAGCATAACGAGAGGACAGGACGTTGGAAATGTTCTTCTTATCAGCCACGGGAAACATTATTCCACGTATAAAGCCCAGCCTGAACCTTTTGGAAGCAAGCTGGGCTATACGGGGGTGCGTTAGAAAAAGCTAGATAGAAATCTCGCCGTCTTCGGCACGCTTTCCGATGTCGCGACGGTAGAAGCTGCCTTCCAGTTTGAGGCCTTCTAGCACCTCGTAGGCGGCAGCTCGTGCCTCGGCGAGCGTGGCGCCCTGGCCCAAGACATTGAGCACGCGGCCGCCGTTGGAGATGACATCGACTTCCTCTTCAACACCTGGCGAGCCTTCGGCTTGCGAGGTGCCCGCGTGGAGAACCTTGTTCGGGTCATCCAGACCTGGGCCAGTGATGACGTCGCCCTTGCGTGGGGAGGCCGGGTAGCCCTCTGCTGCCAGGACGACGGTAACGGCGTAGCCGTCCTTCCACTTCAGCTCGTCCAGCTCCGCGAGCGTGCCAGTAGCGGTGGCGTTCAGCGCCTCCGCCAACGGGGACTCCAACATGGACAAAACAGCCTGGGTTTCTGGGTCGCCGAAGCGGCAGTTGAACTCAACGACGGCAATGCCTTCCTTGCCCCACGCCAGACCGGCGTAAAGCAAGCCCGAGTACGGGTTGCCGCGCTTGACCATTTCTGCGGCAACCGGCTTGCACACTTCATCCACGATGCGCTGCACGCCGTCGGCAGGCAGCCACGGTAACGGGGTGTACGCCCCCATGCCGCCGGTATTGGGACCCTCGTCATTGTCGTAGGCACGCTTGTGGTCCTGTGCCGGCAGCAGCGGGACAACGGTCTCGCCGTCGACCAAGCAGAACAGGGAAACTTCTGGGCCATCGAGGAAAGATTCGAGCAGGACCGGGTTTCCTGCCGCGTGAACCTCGTTCACGTGCTCTTTGGCAGCAGCGCGATCATCGGTGACCACAACACCCTTGCCGCCAGCAAGTCCATCATCCTTGACCACGAAGTGCGGGCCGAAGCGGTCGAGTGCTGCCTCGATCTCGGCATCGGAAGTGCCCGGCACGAGCTGCTCCGCACGCGCCGTCTTCACGCCAGCTGCGTTCATGATGTCCTTGGCAAAAGCCTTGGAACCCTCGATCTGAGCTGCGGACTTGTTGGGGCCAAACACGGCGATGCCGTTGGCACGCAGCTCGTCGGCAACGCCGGCCACAAGCGGCACCTCGGGGCCGACGACGACGAGCTCAGCGTCAATCTTCTTCGCCAGCTGAAGCATCTGAGCTGGGTCATCAACCTTGGAGTACGCAGGGTGCACGGTGGCCAAGTCCGCGAAATTAGGCGAGCCAGGGGCAACGTGAAGTTCGGTGGTCAGTGGATCTGCCTTGAGACCTTTGAGCAGGGCGTGTTCGCGGCCGCCCGAGCCAATTACGAGAATGCGCATGCCGCCTATCTTAACTGGCGGTAGCCTAGTCACCATGTCTTCTGTATTTACCAAGATTATTAATGGCGAGCTGCCAGGCCGCTTTGTCTACCGCGATGAAACCTGCGTGGCTTTTTTGTCCATCGAACCGCTGCGCTACGGCCACACCCTCGTGGTACCAGTCGAGGAAGTAGATAAGTGGACTGACCTTGACCCAGCTACGTGGGCGCACCTCAATGCGGTGGCACTGGAAATTGGCGCTGCTATCAAGACCGCCTTTGACACCCCACGCACCGGCTACATCATCGCGGGCTTCGATGTGCCACACACCCACATCCACCTCTTCCCCACCGAGAAGATGGAGGAGTATGACTTCGCCAAGGCTTATGCCGCCGACGCCACCGACCCGGCCGCCATGGATGAGGCAGCAGCCCGCATCCGTCAGCACCTCGGCACTGACGAGGAAGGCCGCCGCTAGGCAGCCAGCGCGGGCAGGCGCAACGTAAACGTTGAGCCTTCGCCCAGCGCAGACTCCACAGAGATCCTGCCTCCGTGTTGTTCCACAAGGGACTTCACAATGGCCAGGCCTAAACCGGAGCCGCCTGTATCGCGGGTACGCGAGGTATCCGCGCGGTAGAAGCGTTCAAAGATGTGGCTGGCATCCTCGGGGGTCATGCCCTTGCCGTCATCCGCGACGTCGATAAGCACATCAGTGCCCTTCTCCCCCGCTTCCTCGCGGATGGTGAGCTTGACCTTCGCTTCCTCGCCACCGTGGCGAAGCGCGTTGGAGACCAGGTTGAGCAGCACCTGGTGCAGACGGTCAGGATCACCCTTAACCAGCGGGATATCGGCGGCCTCATTGACCACATCGATCTGGCGACCAGGGAAGGCCGCGCGGGCCGAAGAACCAGCTGAGAGCACTAGCTCAAGCATATCCACGGCGCCCATGTCTAGGCGCGAACCCTCCGCGCGGGTCAACGCGAGGAGATCCTCAACCAACAGGGACATGCGCTTGGACTCATCATCAATCTTGGAAAAGACCATGTCCACGTCCTGCGTGGCGCCGGAGCGATACAACTCGGTGTAGCCACGCAAACTGGTAAGCGGGGTGCGCAACTCGTGGGAGGCATCGCCCACGAAGCGGCGCATCTGCTCCTCTTTCTCCTGCGCCTGCACCACGGAACGCTGCAGCTGCCCCAGCATGATGTTGAGGGCGGCCGAAAGCTGGCCCACCTCGGTGTGTAGCGGCCAATCCGGGACACGCTTGTCGAGGTCTCCCGCCGCAATCTGCGAGGCAGTTTTCTCCACCACTCGCAATGGGCGCAGCGCGCGGCGGATGAACCACATACCGACTACAGCGATGATGCCCATGACCACCGCTGTAATAATGATCTGCACGATCGCGAGACCGCGCAGCATGATCGTCTCACGGGTCAGGTCTTTGGCCACGATGGTGACCGTGCCGTTTTGCTTGATGGCCACGGCACGCCACTTGGTTTCAGAATCTCCCACTGAATTGATGGTTGCCGGCTCGTCATCGATATAGAGCTTCTTGGCGTCCGGCATGCTGGCATTGGGGCCGGTGTAGAGAATGGTTCCGTCCGGCAGATAGGACAAAACAACGTATTCCGTCGGTGGACGCCGAGAGTAGTCGCCCGCGTAGGAATCGTTGCTCAGGTTGCGAACCCAGCCATTGGTGGCCTCTTTGAGCTGCTCGTCCACGTTCGCGTACATGACGTCAGTCATGATCGAGGAAACAGCCAACGAGGAACCGGCAAGACCCAGACCAGAGACCAAGACCATGAGCACGAGCAACCAAGTGCGCAAAGGCATCGCCTTGGGTCGCTGCACGCGGCGTCGCTTAGCAGGCTCGCCGACGGGAACCGCAGCGCCCGTAGTTACCACCGGTTCAGGCGAATCAAGCGGTACCTTTGGTGCCGCGGAATCAGAAGTGCTCATTAGGTTTTAGTTTCTCGGACTTTGAGGACGCTTAGGAGCGCGGCATACGCAGCACATAGCCGACACCGCGGACGGTGTGGATGAGCTGGGTATCCCCGGTATCGATCTTGCGGCGCAGGTAGGAAATATAAGATTCGACGACGTTGCCGTCACCACCGAAGTCGTAGTGCCACACGTTGTCCAGAATCTTGGACTTGGAAAGCACGACTTCCTTGTTCTGCATCAGGTAGCGCAAAAGGTTGAACTCTGTGGGCGAAAGCTCGACGATCTCGCCGCCCTTGGTGACCTCGTGGGTGTCATCGTTGAGGGTCAGATCCGCATAGGAGATGGTGGCGTCATTGTTAACGTCGTCCACGTTGGCGCCGCGGCGCAGGATGACGCGCAGGCGGGTGATGACCTCTTCTAGGCTAAATGGCTTGGTCACATAGTCATCGGCGCCGATGGTCAGGCCGTGGATGCGCTGATCCACGCTGTCCTTGGCGGTCAGGTAAAGGACCGGGCCGTCGAGGCCTTCCTGGCGCAGCTTGCCTAGGAGCTCAAAGCCATCCATGCCGGGCATCATGACGTCCATGATGTAGGCGTCGGGGTTGACTTCGCGGGCCACGCGCAGCGCTTCGGTGCCAGAGTTAGCACTAAATACTTCGAATCCCTGGAACTTCAGGGATACGGTGAGTAACTCCACGATATTTGGCTCATCGTCAACGACGAGGACTTTTACTTCTTTACTTTCGTCCATTGTTTCTTGTAACTTCCTTCAGCGGCTGCGTTTGGCAGATGTTGGGAGATTGCGGATTAAATGTTTCTCTCTTGAGCTTCTTTTAGATAATGGCACCTCGTCATCCAAGGGCACTGAAGAGATTCTGGACGCAACCTGTGAACCTCCAGGCTAGCTATTTTCCCTAAGTCAAGCAGAATCCTTTTCTAGGCCTTAGTATTTCGACTTATGACTGATTCCCCGGCCAACTCGCTCGCCTCTCCTAGTACGGGTTTTGATACGCCCACGCGCAAGCGCACAAACATGCGCACGGACAAGGCGACCGTGGCAGCTTGGGCAATGTGGGACTGGGGTTCGGCTGCGTTCAACGCGGTGCTGGTGACCTTCATCTTCTCCGTCTACTTGACCGACTCGGTGGGCAAGCAGATCGATTCCCAGTTCACTCCCGCACAGTGGCTGTCATGGTCCATGACGGTGGCGGGCCTTGTTATCTTTGCGGTCACCCCGGTCATGGGGCAGCGCTCCGACCGGCTGGGCAGGCGCCGCCGCGCGCTGGGCTTTTGGTCGCTTATGACGTTCCTTGCCATGGCGGCACTCGCATTCATCCGCAACGATGCGCCCGTGTACTTCTGGCTGGGCCTGCTGGGCCTCGCGGTGGGCTCAGTGACCATCCAGTTCGCTGAGGTCAACTACTTCGCGCAGCTCAATCAGGTGGCTGAGGAGGACAAGGTGGGCAGGGTCTCCGGTCTGGGCTGGTCCGCGGGCTATTTTGGCGGCATCGTGCTGCTGCTCATCTGCTACTTCGGGTTCGTGTCCGGGGATGGCGGCGCGCTGGGGCTTTCCACGGAGGGCGGCTTCAACATGCGCATGGTGGCGCTGCTGGCGGCCATCTGGTTTGGTGTGAGCGCCCTGCCAGTGCTGTTTCGTGTTCCGGAAATTACGCCTTCGGGCGGTGCGGCCGGCGGCGTGGTGGATTCCTACAAGGAGCTCTTCCGCACGCTGCGGGATCTGTGGCAGGTGGACCGCAATGCGGTCTACTTTCTTTTCGCCTCCGCCATATTCCGCGACGGATTGTCCGCGGTGTTTAGTTTTGGTGCCGTGCTCGGCGTATCCGTCTATGGGCTTTTGCCTGGCGACGTCCTCATCTTCGGCGTTACCGCCAACGTCGCCGCTGCACTGGGTGCGGTGATAGGCGGGCTTATCGACGACCATGTGGGCCCCAAGGCCATCATCGTCACCTGTCTCATCACGCTCACGGCGATGGCCATTGTGATGTATTTTGCTTCGGGCGCCACGGCCTTCTGGATTTGCGGGCTCGTCCTGTGCCTATGCGTGGGCCCGGCGCAGGCTTCGGCCCGTGGCTTCCTCGCCCGCGTTGCCCCTGCGGGCCGCGAGGGTGAGATGTTCGGCCTTTATGCCACGACCGGCCGCGCGGTGAGCTGGCTGACTCCCCTGCTCTTCGGCCTGTTTGTGTCGTGGCTCGGCCAAGGCGACCGCGGCGGCGTGCTGGCCATCGGCCTGGTCCTGCTCGTCGGCGCGCTCATCCTCATTCCGGTGCGCGATCCGCACAAAAGCTAGCGAGCCGCTTGGCCGTCCGTAGCGAGCCGCTTGGCCGTCCGTAGCGAGCCGCTTGGCCGTCCGTAGCGAGCTTTAGCTCGCTACGGACGCGGGATGTTACGCAGGTTGGACTGTGCCAGCTGCAGCATCTGACCCACGCCGCCGCCGAAGACAGTGCGGGTAGCTGCCTTGGAGAAGCCCAGAAGCTGCTCGAAGGTCAGTGTCGGTGGGATGGACAGTGCGTTCGGGTCGGTGACCATGTCCACCAGAACTGGGCCGTCGAATGCCAGCGCCTCGCGGATCTGCTTGCGGGCCTTCTTTGGGTCCTCGATGCGGATGTGCTTGATGCCCGCAGCCTCAGCAATCGCCGCGTAGTCCACGTGTGCGTGGTCGGTCTCGTGCTCCGGCAGGCCCTGCACCAGCATCTCCAGCTTGACCATACCCAGCGAGGAGTTGTTGAAGACGAAGATCTTCACCGGCAGGTTGTGCAGCTTCACGGTGAGCAGCTCGCCCATGAGCATGGACAGTCCACCATCGCCAGAGAAGGAAATGACCTGGCGGCCTTCGTTAGCGGCCTGTGCTCCAATGGCCATCGGAAGGGCGTTGGCCATGGTGCCGTGGCGGAAGGAGCCGATCTGCTCGCGCTTGCCATTCGGCGTGATGTAGCGCGCGCCCCAGACATTGCACATGCCGGTGTCGACGGTGAAGACGGCGTCGCCAGCCGCTTCTTCATCGATGATGTTGGCCACGAACTCTGGGTGGATAGGCTTCATCTTCTCAGCCTTCTTGGTGTAGGCCTCCACCACGTGGTTGAGCTTGTTGTAGTGCTCCTTGAGCATCTTGTCCAGGAAGCGGCGATCCTTCTTCTCATCAATGTGCGGAAGGATGTTCTCGATGGTGGCAGCAACGTCACCGGTGACCGGGTACTTGATCTTGGTACGGCGGCCGATATGGGAGCCGTCGATGTCGACCTGCGCCACGTTCTCCTTTGGCAGGAAGTCGTTGTACGGGAAGTCGGTGCCCAGCAGGATGAGCAGATCGGCCTCGTGGGTGGCATCATGAGCCGCGCCGTAGCCCAGCAGACCGGACATGCCGACGTCGAACGGGTTGTCGTACTGGATGTACATCTTGCCGCCCAGGGCGTGGCCGATTGGCGCCTTGATCTTCTCAGCCAGAGCCAGCACCTGCTCACGCGCATCCTTGACGCCTGCACCGACGAAGAGCGCCACGGTCTTAGCCTCATTGATGGCCTGAGTCAGGGCTGCAGCCTCGGCTGGGTCTGGGAACACAACCGGGCGGCCGGCGGAGATGGTGGAGCCGGTAAAGGTGTCGTCCCCAGCCTCCTGCGTGGAAACGTCGCCCGGGATGACCAGCACGGATACACCCTTGCCAGCCATGGTGGACTGGATTGCGTGGTGCAGGATAACGCCGCCCTGATCAGCAGAATTGACCATCTCGCAGTAAGCGGAGCACTCGTTGAAGAGCATCTCCGGGTGGGTCTCCTGGAAGAACTTGGAGCCGATCTGGCGGGATGGGATGTGGGAGGCGATGGCTAGGACCTTGGCGCCGTTGCGGTGGGCGTCGTAAAGCCCCTGCACCAAGTGGGTGTTACCAGGGCCGCACGATGCCGCACACACCGCAAGCTTGCCGGTGGTCAGGGAATCTGCCTCAGCGGCGAAGGCTGCGGCTTCCTCGTTGCGGACGTGAACCCAGTCGATCGAGGAGCGGCGGACTGCGTCAACAATAGGGTTCAGGGAGTCACCCACGAGGCCATAAATGCGCTCGACACCCTGCGCCTCGAGAGTTTCTACGAGCTGTTCTGCGTAATTTTTCGCCATATCACTGCTTCTTTCAGAATTAGTCTTAAGGATTTTGTAACTAGAAAGTCTTTAGAAAATCTCCACACCCCAGTGTCCCCGTACAGTCACTGCCATGCCAACAAATTGCTTAAGACTCACGCTCACCCCACTCGAGTGACACGGAGCACACGCCCTTCCACGGGTTTGAAACTGCAATGACCGTTCGGTACAGTTTCACGCATGTTCACACTAGATTCCGAGCACAATCACGCCGCCACCCAATCGACAAAGGCCCAGCGCTGGACGTTCTTCGCTGTGGTCTCGCTCGGCCTGCTCATGATCGGCCTGGATAACTCCATCCTGTACACCGCGCTCCCCGCGCTCTCTGAGCAGCTCCACACCACCTCGACTCAACAGCTGTGGATCATCAACGCTTACGCGCTAGTGCTTGCCGGCCTTCTTTTAGGAACCGGCACCTTGGGTGACCGCATCGGCCACCGCCGCATGTTCGTCATCGGCCTCTTCCTGTTTGGCGGAGCCTCCCTAGCTGCAGCCCTCGCCCCCAGCGCATGGTTCCTCGTCGGCGCCCGCGCGCTGCTCGGACTCGGCGCTGCCGTCATGATGCCCGCGACCCTCGCGCTCATTCGCCTGACCTTCGACGACGAAATCGAGCGCAACACCGCCATCGGCATCTGGGGCTCGGTCGCCGTGGTCGGCGCCGCTGCCGGCCCCACCGTGGGAGGATTCCTGTTGGAGCACTTTTGGTGGGGTTCAGTCTTCCTCCTCAACGTGCCCATCGTCCTCATCGCACTGATCCTGACCTACTTCCTCGCACCACCCAATCAGCCGAATCCCGAGAAGCATTGGGACTTCATCTCCTCGCTCTTCGCCCTGGTGACGCTGTCCTCGCTGGTGCTTTCCATCAAGTCCTTCGCGGGCTCCCAGTTCAGTCTCGCCGGTGGCGCGCTGCTGGTCTTCCTCGTCGGCGCATTCCTCTTTGCCCGCCGCCAGAACCAGCTCACGGACCCACTGCTGACCTTCGACATCTTCCGCTCCCCCGTCTTTACCGGCGGCGTCATCACCGCGGGCGGCGCCATGTTTGGCATGTCCGGCTTGGAGATGCTCACTACCCAGAAGCTGCAGCTTGTCGACGGCTTCTCGCCCCTCCACGCCGGCCTGACCATCTCCGCGGTGGCCATCGCCGCACTCCCGATGTCCACGCTGGGCGGTGCTAACCTGCACCGCTGGGGTTTTCTGCCCATCATCGCGGGCGGTTTCCTGTGCATGGGGGCCGGCATCGGCATCGCAATGTGGGCCGGCCACCACGGCATCTTCTGGCTCTTCGTCGCGGGCATGCTCACGATGGGTATTGGCGCGGGCTTGACGATGTCCGTGTCCTCCACGGCCATCATCGGCGCGGCACCGGCGCACCGCTCCGGCATGGCCGCGGGCGTGGAGGAGGTCTCCTACGAGTTCGGCACGTTGCTGTCCATCGCAATCACGGGATCCATCCTCCCGTTGCTCTACGCCCGCAACCTCCCCGAAGGCATCTCAGGCATGCAGGCGCTTTACGACGCCGCGACCCACGACACCGCCGCCAGCGCCTACAACGAGGCCTACCTCACCACCTTGGGCGGGCTCATGGCCTTTATGCTGGTTCTAGCCGCAGTAACCGGCTGGTGCTTCAAGCACAACCCCAAGTCTGGAGGCAATAATGCCGCGCATTAGCAAGAAGACCGAGGCCCTCGAGACCGCCCTCGCCATCATCGAGGCGGAGGGCGTGCACGCCGTGACTTACGACGCCCTCGCCACCGCCACCGGCATCTCCAAGTCGGGGCTCATCTACCACTTCCCCTCCCGGCACGCGCTGCTGGTGGACTGCCACCGCTTCTGCGCGCAGCGTTGGGAGGACGAGCTGGAGGCGCTGGCTGGTGGCAAGAAGGCGGAGGAGCTCAGTGAGAAGGAGCGCTACCGGGCACTCATCTTGTCCTTGGGCAAGAACGATCCGCTCATCGAGCTGCTGATGAGCATTCACTCACAGCAACACGCGGACTTCATGGAGCAATGGAGTGGCGTCGACAAGCGCTGGATGCCCGACCCAGCCGGAAATAACCTCAGCCCGCTCATCGTAACGCTGCTGGGCAACGGCTTGTGAGTGCATGACCACCTGACCGAGCGCAAGATTCCGACGACTTCACGCAAAAAAATAGTGGAGCTCCTCCTGGCGTTCTTGGACACCGGGGAGCTCCACGTAAAGCAGTCTTGAGCTGGAGACGAGACTTGAACTCGCAACCTACGCATTACAAGTGCGTTGCGCTACCGATTGCGCCACTCCAGCACCGCGGTTAATACCGCTGCGAAGAATCGTACCTGAGCACCGCGCCCTAGAAAAATGCTGGGGTGGCCTGTGCGCACGCGAGTCATAACAGTTAGAGTGCAGGAATAGTCTCCGCGCAAGTTTTGGTCATTTCTAGGGTTCGTGTTTAAGGGTTAGTTGGGTGTCTTTCTTTTCCGCATGGAGAGAGCGTTTTAGCGCCTCTTCCGGCTACGTTGCCACGATCGACGCGGCTAAGGCCGCGCCGCCACCATCGCCGCTGGCGCCGGTTGACCTGACCGATGCCGCCCAAGTCACGGGCGTCATGGAGATCGCGGCCCGCGTGGGTGAAATCCTCATCAGCGCTGGCACCGCGAACTCAGACGCGAAGGCGCAGATTCACCTCGTGGCGTCGTCTTATGGTCTGCACTACTGCCACGTGGACATCATGATGAATACGATCACGATCCACACTGCAATTGGCACCGGCGCCAACCGCCGCAATCTCCACGTCTTCCGCGTAGCACCGGCTATTACCGTGGACTTTTCCAAGCTCTCTGCTGTGGACCGCCTGATCTACTCCATCCGTTCGGGCGCCACCCCGCCGGCGATGGCTGAGCGCGTCCTCGATGAGATCAACAACATGAAGGCGCCTTATCGCACCTCCACCGTTCTGGCGGGCTGGGGTGTTATGGGCGGTTCCTTCGCGGTCATGCTGGGCGGCGACGCCTTGGTTGGCGTCGTGGCGTTTTTCGTCTCTTTGCTCATCATGGGTGTGAACACGTGGGCCGCAAAGTTCCGAGTGCCACCGTTCTACCAGAACATTATTGGCGGATTCTTGGCCGTCGTGCCTGCGGCAATCCTCTACAACTTGGCTGCGGGCATGGGCATTACGTTCTCGCCTTCGCAGATTATTGGTTCGGGAATCATCGTCCTCGTCGCTGGCCTCACGCTGGTGCAATGCTTGGTTGACGGCATCACGCGCGCACCGGTGACCTCGGCGGCTCGCTTCTTTGAAGCAATGCTAGCCACGGGCGCTATCATCGCGGGCGTTGGCGTTGGTATTCAGTTCTCGGACTGGCTGGGCTTTACGCTGCCGCCGCTGGCGACGCTCGCACCGCCGGTCTACCACCAGGTTCCGCTGCTCATTCTGTGCGGCAGCATCGGTTCGGCGGCCTTTGCACTGGCTTGTGGCGCCTCGTGGATTGAGGTCACCATCTCTGGTCTGACGGCCGGCGCCGGTATGCTCTTCTACTACTTTGTGGTCATTCCATTTGGCGTGGGCGCTGTGGTGGCCAGCGGCATTTCCGCAGTGGCTGTGGGCCTGGCCGGTGGATTGCTCTCCCGCCGGTGGATGATGCCGCCGCTTATCACGATGATCGTGGGCTATACCCCGATGCTGCCGGGTCTGACCTTGTACCGCGGCATGTACGCCTCGCTGAATGAGCAAATGATTGTGGGCTTTACCAACCTTGCCCGCGCTATTGCCATCGCTGGTGCGCTGGCTGCTGGCGTTGTGCTGGGCGAGCGCGTGGCCCGCCGCCTGCGCCGCCCGCAGTACTTCCGCCCGTACTCGGCGTTCAAGCGCATTGGCCACTTCTCCTTCCACCAGGCCAGCCGCCTGGCTGCCCGCAAGCCGCGCATTCCGCGCGTGCCGCTTTCGCCGTTCGCGCCGAAGGTCAACAGGCCGGTGCTGCCGCCGAAGCATGGGCCTAAGCCGCCGATGCCGGCGCAGCAGGTGCGTATGCTCCAAGACCAGGCCATTGGCGAGGACTGGAAGGAAGAGTGGGAGACCATCACCGAGATGTGGCCAGTGACCACGCAGTGGGAGGCACAGCCGCAGGGCGCCGCATCCGACTCTGAGCCACCCCAATTGCCGGATCACGAGCAAAACAGGACGGAAAACGGCGATACTTCGGCAACTAGACCGAAGTACACGGTGCCGGGCACCACGCCGCAGGACCCGCAGCCATAGCGTTGGAGTGCAGCCTGCCTAGATGCCGAATCGTGGCCAAAATCGCGCGCAAAACAGCAACAATTTGGCAATTAGGGCGGCACCCCCGCCACCGAGCCCTGCCCGCTGGACCCGAATCCGCACCGCACGGCCATATGGCGTAGAATGTCCTGTCTGAAAGCTTTCACAACTCGTTCAGGAGGACTTCGTGCCACCAAAGGTCACTGACACTCAGCCCGCTGCAGACCAAACCAATGCAGTCGAGGAAGAGACCGCCCGCGCTGCGCGCCGCATCGTTGCCACTTACGCCGAGGACTTCCTCGACGGCGTGACCTTGATGTCCATGCTCGGTGTCGAGCCAGAGGGCTTGGTCCACAAGAAGGTCCTCGCTGAGCAGGCCGAGGCCGCACCAAAGAAGACCACCAAGAAGGCTGCCAAGAAGTCTACGAAGAAGACCACCAAGAAGGCTGCCAAGAAGTCTACGAAGAAGACAACTAAGAAGGCCACCAAGAAGACTGCCAAGAAGGCAGCTAAAAAGACCACGAAGAAGGCCTAGGGCAGATGTCTGGCCACGACAATTCCTTCGTGGTGGTGGCCAACCGCCTCCCTGTGGACCTTGAGGTCCAGCCTGACGGCACCCGCACTTGGAAGGCCTCGCCCGGCGGACTGGTCACGGCCCTATCCCCCGTGCTGGAGGCCCAGCAGGGCTGCTGGGTGGGCTGGCCAGGCGTCATCAATGACGCCCCCGAGCCTTTCACCACCGAGCGCGGCGTCTTATTACACCCAGTCAAACTCACCGAAGCCGACTTCGAGGGCTTCTACGAGGGATTTTCCAACGCCACCCTGTGGCCGCTATACCACGACCTCATCGTCACTCCTGTCTATAAGCGCGAGTGGTGGTACGCCTACCGCGAGGTCAACCTCCGATTCGCTGAGGAAGTAGCCAAGGTCGCTGCCCCCAACGCCACTGTGTGGGTGCAGGACTACCAGCTGCAGCTCCTGCCAGGCATCCTGCGCCAGCTGCGCCCCGACCTCACCATCGGGTTCTTCCTGCACATCCCTTTCCCCTCTGCGGATCTGTTCCTGCAGCTGCCGTGGCGCGAGGAAGTCGTGCGTGGCCTCATGGGTGCCGACGTCATCGGTTTCCACCTCGAGTCCAATGCCCGCAACTTCCTCGAGCTGGCCAAACGACTCGATCTCGAGGTCACGGGCAAGGTAAGCACGCGCGAGATTAGCGCGGGGATCAACGTCGATGGTCGCACCGTAGGTGTAGGCGCCTTCCCCATCTCCATCGAAACCTCTTCCCTCGCGAACTTCACGCCCGCAGACGAGCAGGAAGTAGCCCGCCTGCGCGCAGAGTTCGGCGGGCACCACCGGGTGATTCTGGGCGTCGACAGGCTGGACTACACCAAGGGCATCCTGCAGCGCCTCAAGGCCTTCGAGGAGTTGCTGGAAACCGAGGCACTTGACCCACGGGAGGTGGCGCTGGTGCAGGTTGCCACGCCGTCGCGCGAGCGTATCGACCATTACCGCGCCACGCGTTCCCAGGTGGAGGAGGCCGTGGGCCGCATCAATGGCCGCTTTGGACAGATTGGATGCCCGGTGGTTCACTACGTCCACCGCGCCGTGCCCAAGGACGCGCTGCGCAAGTACTACCGGCTTGCCGACGTCATGCTGGTCACCCCCTTCAAAGACGGCATGAACCTGGTGGCCAAGGAGTACGTGGCCGCGCATTCCGACGGCCGCGGCGCGCTGGTTCTCTCCGAGTTCGCGGGCGCGGCAGACGAGCTCACGCAGGCCAACTTGTGCAATCCTTTCGACATCGAGTCCATCAAGCGCGCACTGCTTTCCGCACTTAAAGCGCTTGACGACGCCCCCGACACCATGCGTCAACGCATGCTCGACCTTCACGAGCAGGTAATCTCGCATGACGTGAACGTGTGGTCCCGCGCGTTCTTAGGTGCTCTAGATGAGGCGGCGGTGAATAAGTGAAGCGACTTCTCACAGCAGTAATGCTCGTGGCCACAGTCGGTCTCAGCGCGTGCGGCTCAGAGGACGAGGGCCCTACCCCGCGCGGCGACGAGCGCATCGTGGGCAAGGATTGGCAGGTCGTGGCTATCTACACCAAGCCTGATGAGCCTTCGGCCATCCCGCAGAATGCGGTCTCGGTTCCGCAGATGAGCTTCGGCGAGTCTTCCATTGTGGGGTCCACTGGCTGCTCGCCTTTCCAGGCCAAGGTGTCCTATACCGAGGGCGAGGAGGCAGCGAATATTCGCGATGCGGACTTGATGACCATCGATAAGGTACGCATCGATACCCGCCCCGATGACTGCACGGGTTCGGCCCTGTGGGCAGATAACCTGCTGCGCAACTTGCTCGCTGAGGAGCACAAGTTCGAGATGCGTCTCAACCCCAACAACCAGCTGGTTCTAACGCTGGACACCGCGGAGGTGGACTCGCCTGCTATCCGCATGGTCTCGCTTTAGGATGGAGACCATGACTGATTCGCACACGAATTATCCCGGCCTCGCTGAGGTGGCTGCCACCGAGCACCTGGCCGTGGTCTCTGACTTCGACGGCACCCTCGCCGGCTTCGCCAAGGCGATTTATGAGGTCGAGCCAGAACCGCGCTCGCTGGCAGCTCTAGAGCGCCTCGCGGGCTTGCCCAACACCACGGTCGCAGCACTTTCTGGCCGCCACCTGGAGGGCTTAAAACGCGTCTTCCCGCTGCGCGAGCCTGTGCTGCTGGGCGGCTCCCATGGTGCGGAGTCCTCGTGGCAAGACACGGCGTTGACCCCGCAGATGCAGGAGCACCTCGACCGCAAGGAAGCAGAAATCCGTGAGCTGATGGAGCGCTTTCCTGGCGCAGAAATTGAGATTAAGCCTTTCCAGCGCGTGCTCCACCTGCGCCGGCTGGAGCTCAGCGACCCGGATCTGGCGGCAGAGGCCTACGCTGCTGGCCGCGCACTCGACCCAGCCGGTTTCCCCATGACTGCCGGCAAGTCTGTCATCGAGTTCTCCGCTACCCAGGCCACGAAGGGTTCATGGATTTCCGAGCTGCGCGAGCGCGTCGGCGCCACCGCCACCGTCTTCCTGGGTGATGACGTCACCGATGAAGACGGATTCGCGGTTTTGGATCAGCCGCCAGACCTGGGCGTGAAGGTTGGCGAGGGCGAGACGCTGGCCGCACACCGCGTTCCGGATATTGCGGCTGTGTCTGATTTTTTGGAGGAGCTCGCTGCGGCCCGCGCGGTTCACTTCGGCGCTTAAGCGTGATGCGCGTTAAACGGGGCAAGCGCGGTACATTTTGCCAAACAAGGCGCTGATTTCGGCAAATTTTGGCGCAATATTTGGCAAAATGTGCCGACTAGAGCTGCCAATCCAAAAAATGCTGCTCGCGCGGCGAGCCCACCGTGGTCCCCTCGTTGAAACGGGTGGGCAGTAGCTTATGGTCGTGCACTGGGGCAGTCTCGGAAAGCGCGGCGTCGATATGCTCGGCCAACATATGGCCTGCCGCCGCGCCTTTGGCTTTATTCGGTTGCACGACGGTGGCCAGGCCCACCAACAGTGCGGTAGTGATGCCATCGAAGCCGGTCACGGAGAGGTCTTTCGGTGCCGCGAGACCAGCATCGCGCAAGACACCGAGCACGCCGAGCGCCATCGAGTCGGTCGTGCACAGCACCGCGGTGAGCTCAGGGCGCGCGGCAAGCAGCTCTTCCGCGGCAGCGCGCGCAGTGCTGGCGTCGTTGATGTGGCGGGTGACGATGGGGACCTCGGAAAGCGCGGCGTCATCAAACACGTCGAGGGCTCCGAGTACGCGGTCGCGCTGCACGTGCATGTCTGCGGCTTCGACCTGCTCGCGCGTTACAAAGCCGTCGAGGCGCTCGTGGCGCAGGCGGATACAAAGGATGCCGATGTTGCGGTGCCCGGCGTCGACAAGCGCGCGTGCCGCAGGCTTAATCGCAGCCCGATCGTCGATGCCCACGAAGGGCAGGCCGGAATCCTTGGGCTGGTCGCACACCACCACAGGCAGGCCACGCTGCGCCGCGGCGGCCACGGAGCCCGCAGAAACGGAGTAGATAACGAAGCCGTCGACGGCAGCGCGGGCGAGCAGGGCGGCGGCGTCGTCGGATGGCGCATCCGGCCCGGCGGGGATGAGCGTGAGGGTGGTCGCAGCGCCTGTCGACGCCTCCGCCATTCCCGCCAAGAAGTCCACCGAGGCGGCGTCCTCGAAGGCATAGGAAAGGTGTTCGGTCAACAGCACGCCAGTGGAATCCGCGCGGCGGGTACGCAGGCTGCGCGCGGTGGGGTCGGGCCCGGTGTAGCCGTGCGCGGCCGCAGCAGTGAGGATTCGCTCCCGAGTGGCAGGCGCTAACTGGTCAGGGCGGTTATAGGCGTTGGATACGGTGGTTCGAGATACACCCAATTCAGCAGCCAGCGAGGCCAGAGTTTTCCGATTGTGGCTGCGTTTTACCATGCTGGTTACCCTACCTTGTTCTCCCACATTCTCTACGGCTCCCGAGCCACGGATTTTCAATACATTATCATTTGACAATAATTTTCAACAACCGCAAACTAGACAGTATGAGTTTTTCTCTAAAGCGTTTCACCGCCTCAGTTGCCACCCTGTGCGCGGGCAGCCTCGTCCTCACTGCATGCTCTAGCGCCGACTCCGAGGGCGCCGGCGACTCCGACACCATCAAGGTTGTCGCCTCCACCTCCATCTGGGCCGACGTAGCAGAAGCCGTCATCGACACCGCGCAGGCAGATGTCGACGTCGAGGTTGAGCCCATCGTCAAAGGCAACGGCGTCGACCCGCACCACTTTGAGCCCACCGCGGCAGACATCGCTAAGGCCAACGAGGCCGACGTCCTCATCGTCGGTGGCGGCGGATACGATTCCTGGCTCTACCAGGCTGTGAAGAACCAAGACGAGATCATCCACGCCCTCCCTCTGACCGACCACGGCAAGCTCGACGAAGAGCCGGACGTCGTCACCGCGATGGAGGCCAAGGACGTCGCCAAGTCTGACCCGTCCAAGGTCACCAACATCGAGGGCAACGAGCACGTCTGGTACGACGCTGCCGCCATCGAGAAGGTGGCCACTGAGGTCGCCGACCTGGTCAATAAGGCCAACCCAGAGGCCAAGGCATCTGCAGACCCGCTGTTGGAGCGCGTCGAGGGCATTAAGGCGCGTGCCGAGAAGCTGCCGAAGCTCAACTACGCGCAGACCGAGCCGATTGCGGACTACATCATGAAGTACACCCCTGCCCTGGATGTGACGCCGGAGGGTTTCCGCAAGGCCACTGTGTCCGAGGGCGAGCCAACCGCGGCGGACCTGGCGCGCTTTCTGCAGACCGTCAAGGACGGCAAGGTGGACCTGCTGATTTACAACCCGCAGACTGAGACGGACATCTCCTCGCGCATCCGCAAGGCTGCCGAGGACCGCAACGTGCCGATCGTGGAAATCGGCGAGACCCCGCCGGAGGACACCAACTTCCTCGACTACTACGACCAGGCTGTCTCCGCACTCGAGGCGGTCAAAGCCTAGTGCTCGTACAGTTCCATGATGCAGCGGTAGAGCCGCTGTGGTCAGGCCTTAACCTCGCCGTCGAAAGCGGCGAGTTTATCGCCGTTTTGGGCCCCAATGGCGTGGGCAAGTCCACGCTGCTCGGCACCATCTTGGGCACGCGTCAACTCACCGGCGGCCGCGTGGAGGTCAACTCGCGCGTGGGCTTTATCCCGCAGCAGCGCATGTTCCCGCAGGATTTGCCCATGCGCGCCCGGGATTTGGTCTCACTGTCGTTGGCACATGGGGCCATCGCTAAACGACGCCCCTCCCGCGCCCGCGTCGACGAGCTGCTCGCCGAGGTAGGTGCCACCGGCATCGCTGAGCGCCGCGTGGGCCAGCTTTCCGGCGGCCAGCAGCAATTAGTCCGCCAGGCGCAGGCCCTGTCCAACGACCCGCAGCTCATCCTCGCCGACGAGCCACTGCTTTCCCTGGACCCGGCCCGGCAGCAGGCCACGGTGGAAAAACTCGACCGCTGGCGCACGGAGCGCGGCACCTCGATTCTGTTCGTGACGCACGGCATCAACCCGGTGCTGGGCGTGGTGGACAAGGTGCTCTACATCGCCCCACACGGCCACATGTATGGCGCAGTGGACGAGGTCATGCGCTCCGATGTCCTCTCGGAGCTCTACGGTTCCAAGGTCAACGTCATTGAAGTCGATGGGAGGCTCATCGTTGTCTAGCTCGCTGTCTAAGTTTTGGGAAGACACCCAGTACCTGCTCAGTGTCGACTTCGTGCAATCCTCCCTGTGGGCCTGCGCGCTGCTGGGTATCTTGTCCGGCGTTATGACTTCGCTCATCGTGCTGCGCCAGATGTCCTTCTCGGTCCACGCCACCTCAGAGCTGGCACTGATGGGCGCTTCTGCGGCGCTGCTTTTTGGTTTCAACCTGGGCTTCGGCGCAATTGCCGGCGCCATCGTGGCAGCGATCATCCTCGCGGTGCTGGGTCTCAAAGGCCAGCAAGATAGCGCCATTGGCGTGGTGATGAGCTTCGGTCTCGGCCTGTCCGTGCTGTTCTTGCACCTCTACCCGGGCAACTCCAATACGGCGATGACGCTGCTGACCGGCCAAATCGTGGGCGTTTCCGCGGCCTCGGTATGGCTGCTCGCGCTGACCACGGTCATCATCGTGGCCATTGTGGCGCTGTTCTGGCGCCCGATGCTCTTCGCCTCCGCCGACCCCGTCATGGCCCAGGCGGCCGGCGTTCCGGTCCGCGTTATTTCCGTGGGCTTTGCCATCCTGGTGGGCCTGACCGCCGCGCAGTCGGTGCAGATTGTCGGCTCGCTGCTCGTCATGGCCCTGCTCATCACGCCAGGCGCCGCGGCGGTGCAAATTACTTCCTCCCCCGTGCGTGCGGTCTTGTGGTCCACCATCTTCGCGGAGGTCGCAGCCGTGGGCGGTCTCATTTTGTCCCTGGCTCCGGGCCTGCCGGTCTCGGTCTTCGTGACTACGATTTCCTTCATCATCTATTTGGTCTGCCGCCTCATCGGCTGGTTGCGCAATCGCCGCGCGGTTCGCGACGACATCGCCGCCGCCCGCGTCACTAAGGCCCACTTCGAGGGCCGCAGCGATTCCGAAAAGCACCACACCAGCACCCACGACGAGCACTGCGCGCACCAGGACTAAACTAGTGGCCCATGACCACCGTGGAATTTCAGGGCCAAAAGCGCAAGTACACCGTCGTCGCGCCGGAGAATCCTGGCCCTAACCTGCTGCTTTTCCTCCACGGTTCGCTGCAAAATGGCAGCGTTTTGCGGCGCTTCACGGCCGGCACCTTCGACGAGCTAGCCGAACGCACGGGCACGGTGGTGGTCTACCCGGACGGCGTGGGCCGCCACTTCAACGACTCCCGCGCCATCCTGCCGGTCAAGACCCGCGAGCTGGGCATCGACGACGTCGCGTTCCTGTGCCACGTGGTGGATACAATCCACCACGAGTACGGAACCCAGCGCACCTTCGCGTGCGGCTATTCCAACGGTGGGCAGATGGTCATTCGCTTGCTTTTCGACGCCCCCGGCCTCCTCGACGGCGCCTGCATCTTCGCCTCCACGCTGGGCAGCGGTGCTAACCATGCGCCGTCTAATCCCGATGGCTATAAGCCCACCCCGGTGCTCATGATGCACGGCACTGCGGACCCGCTCGCTCCCTACGAGGGTGGTGAGGCAGGCATTATGGGCAGCACGCGCGGAAAGGTGACCTCGGCGCCGTGGACTGCGCAACGCTTCGCTGAGCTCAACGGCGCGGGCGAGGTTGTTGTGTCTCGGCCCTTCGACGACATCGAGCTGCGCACGTGGCCAGGCAAAAACCCAGTGGAGCTGTGGACCATGGAAGGCGTGGGCCACGTCATCCCCTCGGGCAACGAGCTCGACGCGCGCTTAGGCCCGAATACCGATAGCTTCATCGCGGCCCAAGTGGTGGAGGATTTCTTCGGCTTATAGCCCCGCGGCTCGCCTCCCCCACCACCTACCCAGCCCTGGAAATGCAGCTCTCTGGTGGATTGCGGGGCGTCGGCAAGCGTGTGAAAATGCGAGCAGGAGGTCTGGTTTTCCAGGCCTGGGTATTTGCCCAAAAGCTAAAACCAGGCCGGGTAAAACAGCAAAAAGGCGCCGCACAACGCGACGCCCTCCAAATTACCTGTTACTTCGCCGCGCGACGCCGACGAGCGAACTCCGAAAGCACGGCACCGGCGGCGACGGATGCGTTCAAGGACTCAACCCAGGCGGTCATCGGAATGGACACGATGACGTCGCAATTCTCGCGCACCAAGCGGGAGATGCCCTTGCCCTCCGAGCCAATGACGATGACCACAGGGTCCTTGCCACCGGTGTAGGTGTCGAGCGTGTGCTCGCCGCCGGCGTCCAGGCCTACGACCTGGTAGCCGGCATTCTGAAATTCCTGCACCGTACGGGTCACGTTGGTCACGCGCGCCTTTACCCGGCAAATACCCAACCCTGGAAACCAAGACCTCCTGTTCGCTTTCTCCCACGCTTTCCGACGCCGCGCTTTCACCAGGAATCTGCATTTCTAAGGCTGGGTATTTGCCAAAAGGAGAGGCTGCGGCGCAGGAACGCGCTGGGGCGACCCGGGAATTACTGTTTCCAGACCACCGCAGTGGCCACGGCTGCACGGCCCTCGGAGCGGCCGGTGAAACCCATGTGGTCGGTGGTGGTGGCAGAAACCGAGACGGGGGCGCCCAAGATCTCACTGAGCACGCGCTCTGCTTCCTCACGGCGCGGGCCCATCTTCGGTGACTGCCCCACCAATTGAGCGGCGGCGTTGCCGATGACAAAGCCATGGGATTCGAGCAGCTCACGGCACTCGCGCAGCAGGCGCTCGCCGGAGACATTGTCGTATTCTTTGCGACCCACACCCACAAACGAACCCAAGTCACCGAGGTTGGAGGCGGAAAGGAGGGCGTCGACAAGCGCGTGGCTCACCACATCGCCGTCGGAGTGGCCCTCGCAGCCGTCCACGCCTTCGAAGAGCAAGCCCGCGATCCAGCAGGGCTTGCCGGGCTCAATCTGGTGAGCGTCCGTGGCGATGCCAACGCGCGGGATGATCGGCTGGGTCATGAGTTCTCCTTGAGAATCGCGGTGGCCAGGGTGAGGTCCATGGGCGTGGTGATTTTCAGCGCTAACTGGTCGCCCGGCACGGTGGTCACGGGCACGCCGAACCATTCCATGAGGCTGGCGTCATCGGTGGCGATGAACTCCTGTTGCCCGGAGAAGTACTTTTCGTTGGCGCCGCGCAGCGTGGCCAAGTCGAAGCCTTGCGGGGTCTGCACGGCGCGCAGTGAGGAACGATCCGGAGTGGAGACAACACGCTCGGCGTCGACGATCTTGATGGTGTCGGAAACCGGCAGAACCGGGATGACGGCGGGAGCGCCGTCAAGGACGGTCTGGGCCACGCGCGCGATCATGGCTGGCGGGGTCAGGGCGCGGGCGGCGTCGTGGATGAGCACCACGGCGTCTTCTTCGCCAATGGTTTGCAGGCCAGCCCACACGGAGTCGGCGCGCTCGCCGCCGCCGTGGACGAAGGTGATGGGCAAGGGGGCGTCGGCAAGCAATGTTCGCGCGGTGTCTTCCATCGCCGGGGAGACGGTGACCACCGCGCGTTTGACCACGCCACTGTGCGCCATGGCTGCTACGGAGCGTTCCAGGAGCGTGCGTCCCTGGAGTTCAACGTATGCCTTGGGCACTTCCGCGCCGAGGCGAGTGCCCATTCCTGCTGCCGCGATGAGCGCGACAACGGGCTTATTCGTCTTCGTCGTCGAAGGAGAGGTCATCGAGATCGATGTCGTTGTCGATGTCGGTGGTGATGGACTTGTCCTCCACGATGCCCGCGGCGCGGTGGCGCTCGATGGTGGCGTCGATTTCCTCCATCATGGTGTCGGCCTTCTTCTCGTCGACCGGGGAGGCCAACGCGAGCTCGCCCACGAGAATCTGACGGGCCTTGGCCAGCATGCGCTTCTCACCTGCGGACAGACCGCGGTCTTGGTCGCGGCGCCACAGGTCGCGGACGACCTCGGCAACCTTGTTGATGTCGCCGGAAGCCAGGCGCTCCTGGTTAGCCTTGTAGCGGCGGGACCAGTTGCCGGCCTCTTCAACGTCGATTTCACGCAGGACGGAGAATACCTTCTCGAGGCCTTCCTTACCCACGACGTCGCGAACGCCGACGAGCTCCACGTTCTTGGAAGGCACGCGAACCACAAGGTCAGACTGATTGATCTGGAGCACCAAGTACTCCAGGGTCTCGCCACCCATCTCGCGATGCTCAATATCAGCAATCCTGGCAGCACCGTGGTGCGGGTAGACGACGACCTCTCCGACCTTAAATTCCATTGCCACTCCTTATTAAATGTTCGCGCCGCTAACGGCACACATACAGGGCAACAAGTTTAGCACGCGCCGCACAGCTGCTTGCCGACGCCCACGTCTACCCCCGTATTACCCCGCTTACTACCCAATTGGTTTTCACGAAACTGTGTACTCGGCACGGAAAGGTACTAGGCTAAAGCGTTGATAAGCTTTGTGATCGCAATCTATGGAGGACCCTCAAAGTGCAGCCACTGAAGACCGCCGCCCGTCGCGGTGCCATCATTTCCGTAACCGCCCTGTCTGCGCTGGCATTGGCTTCCTGCTCTGCAGGCCACGTTACCCAGACTTCCGACAAGGTTGCGGCTGTCGACGGTTCCTCCGCTGCCACCGAGGACGGCGCAGTCGCAGTTCGCGACGTCACCATTCAGGTCGAACCGGACTCCGGCGAGACCTCCCTGAAGTTCGTAGCTGTTAACCAGGGCTACGAGGTTTCTGATATCACCCTCGAGTCCGTTTCCGTCGATGGCCAGGACGTTGACCTCGGCTCCGTTAAGCCAATGGCTCGCGACCAGTCCATCATCGCTGACTCCGCGGCTAACCTCAAGGAGCTCAAGAAGGACGAGAAGAACAAGAACGTCCAGTACGTTGAGACCACTCTGCAGAACGAGGACTACGGCTACGCCGGTTTCCGCCCGGTTACCTTCACCTTCAACAACGGCACCATCGAGGTAAACGCTGCTGTTTCCGCTTCCCCGCTGAAGTCCGGTGAGTACAATCGCGACTCCAAGTCCACCGAGGGCTACACCACCGAGAAGCCTGAAGCTGGCCACCACCACTAAGGTTTAAGCTTTCGAAGCCCCGCACTTTCGAGTGCGGGGCTTTGCGTTTGGGGCGGGTAGGTACCCGTGTCCGGTGGGTGTCTTAGAGTTACTGGCATGGCAAAGAAGTCCCGTCCCGTCCACACCTGTTCTGAGTGTGGCTACGTCTCCCCCAAGTGGCTTGGCCGCTGCCCAGATTGCGGCTCGTGGGGCACGCTCCAGGAGTCGGCGCCCGCGGCGTCGGCAGGCTCGGCGGCTTCGGCTGCCGTGACGGGGCAGATGGTCAAGGGGCTTACTCCCAGCAGCCCGGCGCAGCCCATCACCAAGATTGGGGCAAGCGCTACCAAGACCATTACCACCGGCATCGGGGAGTTAGACCGCGTGCTGGGAAAGGGCATTGTGCCGGGTTCGGTGGTGCTCATGGCGGGCGAGCCAGGCGTGGGTAAGTCCACGCTCTTGTTGGAGGTGGCCTCGCGTTGGGCGCAGCTAGACCGCAAGGCTCTCTACGTCACGGCGGAGGAATCCGCGGGCCAGGTGCGTGCGCGCGCCGAGCGCACCGACGCCCTGCATGACACGCTGTATCTCGCCGCAGAGTCGAACCTGGACGTAGTCTTCGGGCACGTTGAGCAGCTCAAGCCCAGCCTCATCATCGTGGACTCGGTGCAGACCATGCACGCCGCGGGCGTCGAGGGTGTGGCCGGCGGCGTGGCACAGTCCCGTGCCGTGACCGCGGCTTTGACCACCTTAGCCAAGTCCACCGGCATTCCGGTTCTCTTGGTGGGCCACGTGACTAAAGACGGCAACGTGGCGGGCCCGCGCGTGCTGGAGCACCTTGTCGACGTCGTGCTCAACTTCGAAGGGGACCGCCAATCCAGCCTGCGCATGCTGCGCGGCATCAAGAACCGCTTCGGCGCTACCGATGAGGTGGGCTGCTTCGAGCAGACCTCCGGCGGCATCCGCGAGGTCGCTGATCCTTCCGGGCTCTTCCTCTCGCACCGCGGCAGCACGCCCGATGGCTCAGCGGTGACCGTGGCCATGGATGGCGTTCGCCCCATCCTGGCGGAGGTCCAGGCGCTGACCGTGGATCCTGTGGCCAAGAACCCGCGCCGCGTGGTCACGGGCTTGGACTCCAACCGCGTGCCGATGGTGCTAGCAGTGCTGCAGGCACGCGCGGGCCAGCGCACCAATGACAAGGACGCTTACGTTGCCACGGTGGGCGGCGTGCGCATTCAGGAGACAGCCACGGACCTCGCGGTGGCGCTGGCAACGTGGTCCTCGCTACACGAAAAGCCGCTGCCGGCTAAGACCGTGGTCATCGGCGAGGTGGGCCTGGCCGGCGAGCTGCGCCGAGTGCCAAACCTGGACCGTCGCCTCGCCGAAGCCGCGCGCTTGGGCTATAAAAAAGCAATCGTCCCGGCTGGCAAAGTAGATGCCACCGGGATTCGGGTGCGTCAGGCTGCTACGCTCAGCGAGGTCATAGCGCTGCTGGGCTAAGCGCCGTTCGCATCCACGAGGTTGAACGTCTGAGCCGGTGCTGCGTTATCGCCGATGACCACGTGCATGAAGTATCCACCCATCGGCGATTCCTGACGGTCCACGCACTGGCCCGGCTGGGACATCTTGCGCGACCACACGGCTTCGAACTTGCGCGGCTCGCCCGGCTTGAAGGTCTGCGTCTTCTCCTCGACCGGCGGGTAGCAGTCGGTGTCGGTCCACATCTTCTGGTTGGTCTTCAAGTCATAGACCTCGAAGCGCATGGTGTCGGCTTCCAAATCAATGACACAGTCGACGGCCGTGGGGTTGTTGACCTCCATGTAGAAAGTCGGCTGCTCGCCCGGGCCATAGGTGGGCTTGCTGACAGAGCCCGTCAGTTGCAGGTCTGCAAGAGCGCACGTGTTCTTCTTCGGCTCCTCACTCGGGTTGGTGGCCGATGCCGTGGCGCTGTCTGAGGCCGGCTGCGTGCTCGACTCCTTGGAGCTAGTCGCCTCGCTGGTCTTTTCCGCCTTCGAGGTGGCCTTCGTCTCCGGCGCCGCTGCGGAGCCACGTGCACTTGTCGAAGCCGCCGGAACCGATTCATCCGAGCCGCCAAACATCGAGGTCGCAGCCCACAAGAGCAGGCCCACGACAACCAGGAGTCCAATCAGCGCGGCCACTCGGCGGCGCATGTAGATCTCTTGGGGCAGCGGGTTGCGTCGGTTCTCAGTCACGTTCTTGATTTTAAGGGGCCACGCCCCTAACCTGCACTAACCCTCGCCGCGTGTCTGACTAAATGGCGGGACTCAACTGGGGAGAGAGCGAGTGCAGCACTAAGCTACTGCACACCGTGCAGTACTACGGTCTCCACACTGGAATCCTCCAGCAGATAGCGCAAGCCCACGACGCCGAGGGTTCCGGCGTCGAGAAGCCGGCGGGCCGCAGGCACATCCGCGATGATCTGTGAAACCGTCTGTGCAGTGTTCTCCCGCTCGAAGTCCGGAGTGGAGTCGCGGCCCTCACGGCGCGACTGCAGCGCAGACGCAGCTACCTTCTCAATGATCGGGCGCTGCAGGCCGGTCGGCAGATTCATGTCGCCGTTGAGGAACGCGGAAGCCGCAGCAACCGCGCCGCAGGACTGGTGGCCCATGACCACGAGCAAGTTGGCGTTCAGATTCTCCAGGGCGTAATCCAACGAAGCCAGTACCGCGTTATCGAGGATGTGACCGGCGGTGCGGATGACGAAGGCGTCGCCAAAGCCAATGTTGAATACGTGCTCAATAGGGGCGCGCGAGTCGGAGCACGAAAGCACGATGACGCGCGGATCCTGGCCCTTGGTGAGCCCGGCGCGAATGTGGGCGTCATCGTTGACGGAGATGACGTTGCCGGTTACTAGGCGCTGGTTGCCCGCTTGCAGAGCTTCCCAGACTTTTTGTGGATCTTGTGGAACTTTAGAAAGTGGCATGTCACTAACTGTAGTCCCCTACCACCGCTGTCCTACACTGATTCCCGATGATTGATACCGCCGCCCTCCTCACATGGTTCGACTCCGCCGAACGCCCGCTGCCTTGGCGACGCCCCGGGACCTCCGCGTGGGGCGTTCTGCTCAGCGAGGTCATGAGCCAGCAAACGCCCGTCGCGCGTGTGGCTCCGGTATGGGAGGAATGGATGGAGCGCTGGCCCACCCCGGCGGACTTCGCCGCGGCCTCCCGCGCTGAGGTCCTGCGCGCTTGGGGCAAGCTCGGCTATCCCCGCCGCGCGCTGCGCTTGTGGGAGTGCGCGCAGGAGATTGGTGAGGCCCCGGTGCCAAGCGACGTCGCCAAGCTGCTGGCCCTGCCCGGCATCGGCGAGTACACCGCGCGGGCCGTGGCGTGCTTCCATTACGGGCGCAACGTGCCGGTGGTGGACACCAACGTGCGTCGCGTCTACGCCCGCGCCGTGGATGGGCAGTTCCTCCAGCCGCAACCGTCCAAGAAGGAGTTGGCGCAGGTGGAGGCACTCCTACCCGCGGTAAATGGCCCACGCTTTTCCGCCGCGTTGATGGAGCTCGGGGCTCTCGTGTGCACTGCGAAGTCGCCGAAGTGCGAGGAGTGCCCGCTGCGCACGGGCTGCGCGTGGCAACTGGCGGGCTGCCCGCAGCCCAGCGAGGAGGAGCTCGCGCGCGCAAAGAAGCGCATACAGAAGTTCAAGGGAACCGACCGCCAAGTGCGCGGGCTCATCCTCGACGTGCTGCGCGGGGCATCGGGGCCGGTGCCGCAAAGTTCCATCGACGTGGTGTGGCCCGATGCAGCGCAGCGTTCCAGGGCTTTGGCATCGCTGCTTAACGACGGCCTCGCGGAGCAAGATTCCCAGGGCCTGTTCCACTTGCCGGCTTAATACGCTCTAGTACCTAGAGTCGTGCGGCGGGCGGCTGAAGTCGATGAGTCTGCCAAGCGCCCAATCCCGGTCGGAGAGCAGGCGGGCAAAGACGAGGCCGCAACCGATGGACATGACGACCATCGTCGCGGTGGCGAGGTTCGAAAGCGACTGGTCCATGTTGCCCGCGTTAAGGTGGAATACCGCGCGGAACATCGCGGTGCCGGGAATCATGATGACCGCGGCGGGGACCGTGGTGGTAATGCGCGGCAGATGCATCTTGCGAGCCACCTGCGCGCCCAGCAGGCCGATGATGACGCCGCCCACGAATGCCGCGAAGTAGCTCGTGGTGCCCAGCGATAAAATGCCAAGGCGCGCCATGTTCGCCACCGTGCCCACGAGTGCCGCGGCCAGCACCATGCGGCGCGAGGAGTTAAATAGGAACGCAAAGCCGGCGATGCCTGAGAAGCTGGCGACTACCGCGGCGGCGTACCAGGTGGCGTCGGGAGCTGGGGCAGGCGGGATTGGGGTCAGTTCGGTGAACCAGCTGACCATGGCCACTGTGAACGTGGCCGCGATGATGACGGTGAGCGAGTAACTCAGGCGCGCCATGCCGGCGTCGAAGTCGAAACGGGCCAAATCGATGATGGCGGAGAACAACGGGAAACCTGGTATGAGGAATAGCACCGCCGCCACGTAGCCCGAAGAGAATTCGGCGGGATCCGCCCAGCCGATAAGCACGAGGGCCTCCGTGGTGAGGAAGTAGACCATGCTCGAGACCGCACCGCCGGCAACGATGCAACCCAGCTGGTGCACATGCCTGTGATGCAAGGCCCAGCGGGTGAACTGCCCGCAGAACGCGGCCAAGGCAACCAGCAGCACCACATAAGATTGGAAGTAGTTAAGTACCGCGAAGGAAGCGCAGGCCACGCCCGCAGCGCTAGCCAGGACCCAGCCGTTCCAGCGCTTGATGACGTGCGATTCGATGTCGTCGAGGAAAGCATCGAGTTCCTCAGCGGTAATGCCGGCATACAGCCGATGGTGGGTGAGGTCCTCGAGGGCCTCGATGCGGGAGGCGTCGACAGCCGGCGAATGCTGCTGCGCCACCACCGTGCGAAATGCGCGGCCCTTGTGGAAGGTGCAGGTAATCTGCGTAACGCCCACGTTGGCGTCGAGCCGGTCGAAGCCCAGGGCACGGGCCGCGCGCTTCATGCCGCGCAGCACGCGGTAGCCGGACGTACCTGCGCCCATGAGCAACATGCCCAAGCGCAAAATGACGTCGGCTTCGATGCCCATCCGGACATAGTCAGGAGTTGGCTCTCGCATGGCTAAAGCGCTGGTCTTTAGCGCCAGCGACCCCGGAAGTTCAGGCCACCGGGCAGGTTGATCCACATGCCGCCGCGGGAATTGAAGGTCACGGGCCCAACTTTGGTGGACATGGATGCCCCGGAGCCGGAGATATTAATCCAGCTATTCTTGCCGGTTTTCTTGCGTGAACGGTATTGAATGCCCATGGTGACAAATTTTAGCGCACCCCCAGTTGCGCTGGCAGCTAGAGTTTAGTGCGTGAAGTTCCCTCGTCTCATCGCGGCCGCGGTACTCACCGCCGCCCTTAGCGTCCCCGTTCCTGCTGCACTCGGCGTCGAACCAGCGCAGGACACCTCCGACGTCACTGGCGTCGCCGCAGACACCGGTGCGGTCTCAGCGCCGGCGAATCCTGGCGTGAATGCGCCCGGCGCGGGCACCGTCATGGACTCTCGCCCTGCGAGCCATCCCGTAGCGCAGATGTCGTCTGCCACGGGTGCGCGCGCCACCACCTTCACATACGGCTCGACCCGCTCCGATGGCGTGGCCACCCCGGTGACGGGAACCGTGTTTGAGCCGCAGCGCCCGTGGACTGGCAAGGGCGAGCGCCCCACCATCGTGTTCGCGCCGGGCACGCGCGGCCAGGGTGACCAGTGCGCGCCGTCGCGCTCCGGCAGCCAGGTGGGCAACCTGGCTTTAGGCCCAGCCGGCCAGCCCACGTTGAACATGAACTATGAGTACCCTTTCTTCCAGCAGGCCGCTGAGCACGGGATCCGCGTGGTGGTCACGGACTACATCGGGCTGGGCACGCCTGGGCACCACTCTTATGTCAACAACATTGAGCAAGCGCACGCGGTTCTCGACGCCGCCCGCGCCGGCCTTGCGCTCTCCGGCGCGCCTTTGACCTCCCCGGTGGGCTTTGCAGGCTACTCACAGGGCGGCGGCGCTGCTGCGGCCGCGGCGGAGTATGCGGCGCTCTATGCGCCCGAGCTCAACATCAAGGGAACCTACGCTGGCGCCCCGCCGGCTGACCTGCTCTCGGTGATGAACGCGGTGGACGGTTCGAGTATCGTCCACGTCTTGGGATACGCCATCAACGGCTTCGCGGAGCGCAGCCCGGAGTTTTATAACGCGATCATTCCGCAGTTCAACGAGCGCGGCATCCACTTCCTGCGTTCGGCCGCGGACGCCTGCATCGGTGATTCCATGGCCACTTGGGGCTTTACGCGCACCTCCCAGCTAACCAAGACTGGTGAGTCCTTTGCCCACCTCGTTGCCCGCGAGCCGGCCGCCGCACGCGTGCTGGAGGAGCAAAAGCTGGGCAAACACCCGGTGACTGGCCCGATTCTGGTGGCCAACTCCCCTACCGATGACCTCATCCCTTACGAGCAGGCACGCACCATGGCTGGCCAGTACTGCCGCATGGGCGGCGCCGTCCAGTTTGAGGCGGCCCCGGCCGTCACCTTCATCACCGGTACGGGCCTGGGCCACGCTGGCCCGATGATGACTTCCGTACCGCGCGGCTTGGACTACTTGATGGCGCGTTTCAACGACTTCCCTGCTCCCACCAACTGCCTCTAGGTTCTGCTTTTTGTATCGCGTTCTTTCCCTTGCCCCTTGGGAAGCGGTGGCTTGGTCGGCGCCAGATGAGCCCAACTGCCAAATTGTGGGCGGAAATGTCTGATTTTTCGGCACAATTTGGCAATTAGGGCGGCTGCGCAGTTGGCTGCCCCGGGAAAACGACAAAGGTGCCGCCCAAAAGGGCGGCACCACGTCTAGTTCAGTCTAGATAGGCTGGCCAGCACCGGCAGCTGGCGGGTTATCATCGTCGGTTGGGTCTGGCAAGACATCGCTGGTGATGGAATCAGGACTGTCGTTCTGCTCTGCCACGAGCTCCTCGTCAGCCTCGCGTACCTCGGCATCCTCGAGTTCCTCCTCGAACGTGCCCTCCGGCAACGGACGCGGGCGTGGGCTGAAGGTAAAGGTCGCAGAAGAGTTGTCCTTGGACTCGCCGTCCCAGTTCTCCACGTCAACGGTGATGATTTCACCAGCACCGATTTCACCGAAGAGGATCTTCTCGGAGAGCTGATCCTCAATCTCGCGCTGAATGGTACGGCGCAGCGGACGAGCACCCAAGACTGGATCGAATCCGCGCTTTGCCAGTAGATCCTTAGCTTTCTGGGTCAGCTCGATGCCCATGTCGCGCTCTGCCAGCTGCTTTTCCACACGGCCAATGAGCAGCTCGACCATCTCAACGATCTGCTCCTGAGTGAGCTGGTGGAAGACCACAATCTCGTCGATACGGTTGAGGAACTCTGGGCGGAAATGCTTCTTCAGCTCGTCGTTGACCTTATTCTTCATGCGCTCGTACTGAGCATCGCTATCCGTTTCGGAGGAACCGCTAAAGCCCAAGCCCACAGCCTTAGAGATATCTTGCGTACCCAGGTTTGAGGTGAAAATCAGGACCGTGTTCTTAAAGTCCACGATGCGACCCTGGCCGTCGGTAAGGCGGCCGTCCTCGAGAACCTGCAGCAAGGTGTTGTAAATCTCCTTGTGGGCCTTCTCAATCTCGTCGAAGAGAACCACGGAGAATGGCTTGCGGCGGACCTTCTCCGTCAGCTGGCCACCCTCTTCGTAGCCAACGTATCCCGGAGGGGCACCGAAGAGACGGGATGCGGTGAAGCGGTCGTGGAACTCGCCCATGTCGATCTGGATGAGGTCATCATCAGAGCCGAACAGGAAGTTAGCCAGGGACTTCGAAAGCTCCGTCTTACCAACACCGGACGGACCGGCGAAGATGAAGGAACCGGAAGGACGACGCGGGTCCTTGAGACCTGCGCGGGTACGGCGGATGGCGCGGGACACTGCCTTGACTGCCTCGTCCTGACCAATGATGCGCTTGTGCAGCTCATCTTCCATGTGCAGCAAGCGGGAAGATTCCTTCTCCGTCAGCTTGAGCACAGGGATGCCGGTCCAGTGTGCCAGGACCTCAGCGATTTGTTCCTCGCCGACCTCAGCGATTTCCTCGAGGTCGCCGGAGCGCCACTGCTTTTCCTTCTCAGCGCGCTCTTCACCGAGTTTGCGCTCCTTGTCGCGCAAGCCGGCTGCCTTCTCGAAGTCCTGGGCGTCGATAGCCGCTTCCTTCTCGCGGCGGACCTCAGCGATGCGGTCATCGACCTCACGCAGGCCTTCCGGAGCAGTCATGCGCTTAATGCGCATGCGGGCACCAGCCTCGTCGAGGAGGTCAACGGCCTTATCCGGCAGGAAGCGGTCATTGATGTAGCGGTCAGACAGGGAGGCCGCAGCCTTCAGAGCCTCGTCAGTGTAAGAAACGCGGTGGTGTGCCTCGTACTTATCGCGCAGGCCCTTGAGGATGAGGATGGTGTCATCCAGGGAAGGCTCGTCGACCTTGACCGGCTGGAAACGACGCTCCAGCGCGGCATCCTTCTCAATGTGCTTGCGGTACTCGTCCAAGGTGGTAGCACCGATGGTCTGGAGCTCACCGCGGGCCAGCTTCGGCTTCAGCAGCGAAGCGGCGTCGATTGCGCCCTCTGCTGCACCTGCGCCGACCAGGGTGTGAATCTCATCGATAAACAGGATGATGTCACCGCGCTGGTTAATCTCCTTGAGGACCTTCTTCAGGCGTTCCTCGAAATCACCACGGTAGCGGGAACCCGCAACCAAAGAACCAAGGTCAAGCGAGTACAGCTGCTTGTCCTTGAGGGTCTCAGGGACTTTACCGTTAACGATGTCGAGAGCCAGGCCCTCCACGACTGCGGTCTTACCAACACCAGGCTCACCAATGAGAACCGGGTTGTTCTTGGTACGGCGGGAGAGCACCTGCATGATGCGCTCAATCTCGGAATCGCGGCCCACAACTGGGTCGAGCTTGCCATCCTTGGCGGCCTGGGTCAGGTTGCGACCAAACTGGTCAAGAACCAAGGAATTGGAGCGCTCGCCCGCGCCGGACGGTGCGGTGCGGCCACCCAGGCCTGCGCCCGCGCCGGCACCAGCACCGACTGGCCCGCCCTGGGACTGGCCGTCGTTTTCACCATTGCCGCCCTCGTAACCAGACAACAGCTGGATAACCTGCTGACGAACGCGCGGCAGGTCAGCGCCAAGCTTGATAAGTACCTGCGCTGCCACGCCCTCGCCCTCGCGGATGAGGCCCAGCAGCAGGAACTCAGTACCGATGTACTTGTGGCCCATCTGCAGGCCCTCACGTAGGGAAAGCTCCAGCACCTTCTTCGCGCGCGGTGTAAACGGAATGTGACCGGTGTGTGGCTGGGAGCCGTGACCGATAATTTCCTCTACTTCGCGGCGGACGTCCTCAAGCGAGATGCCCATGGACTCCAGTGCCTTGGCGGCAACGCCTTCACCCTCGTGGATGAGGCCGAGCAAAATGTGCTCGGTGCCGATGTAGTTGTGGTTGAGCATGCGTGCTTCCTCCTGCGCCAGGACGATGACGCGGCGGGCACGGTCGGTAAACCTCTCGAACATTGCCTTATACCTCTATGCTTTCGCTAATAATGTGTCACCCACTCTAACGCGCCGACTGGACATGCAATTCACGGTTTTTAGAACCAACTCTCCAGAAGGCACCTTTTCCCAGCTCAGGGCACTGTACGCCGGTAGCGAACAGGCCTTTCAGAAGGTTTCTTTACACCTCGCTACTGGAGTTTGACTCGGTTGCCGTTACTCTTAAATGCGAAAAGGCCCAAAACCATTATTCAAAAGGATGAATCCCTGTGAAAAAGCTCCCTGAGTTCTTCTCTACTCAGCATCAACTCCGTCAGCTTTCCGTAATGGACGAATCCTCGGTCTCCACGCTTTTCGGTGTCGTGGACTCCTCTAATAAGCCAATGACGGTCGAGCTTTTTGAGGCCAACCACCGCGGTGCGGTTAAGCAAGCCTCCGTGCTTGCCGACGTCCACCATCGCTCCATCGCCCCGCTCGTCGGCACCGGAACCACAGAAAAGGGCCAGGACTTTCTGGTGCGCGCCGCACTTTCCGGCGAGCCACTTTCTACCTTCACCGGCTCTGGCCTAGGCGCGCAGCACCTCACCAAGACCGAGGCGCTTTCAGTTTTTACTCCTTTGTCCGAGGCAGTGGATTACCTGTTGCAGAACAACCAGACGGGCTTTGCCATGCATGCGCTGCATCCACGCCGCATCATGGTTACGGGTTCGCGCAGCAATGCGGTGCTGTGTGCGGCAGGCCCGGGCGTGGGCAACGTCACCGCTGAGCAGGTCACGCAGCGCTTTGCGGAGCTCATTAAGTCTGCACATCCGGAGTTCAAGCCAAATTCCCAGTTCAACTCAGCTGGCACGGTTATCGACGCCCTGCGTAACGCCTCTACTTCCACCGGCACCGCTGCAGCGGGAGCAGCTGGTGCCGCAGCCGCAGGTTTTGCTTCCCAGTTCGCCAGCCCGCAAGCTGCGGCACCCCGCGAGCAAACCCACCCGCAGACGCAGCCTCAGCCAGCGCAGCAGGCCCCGCAGCAGCAGATGCCACCGCAGTACATGCCGCAGCAGCAGCCGATGATGCAGCGAGGCCAGTACCAGCAGGGGTTCCAGCAAGGCCAGCCGCAGGGGCAGATGCAGAGCCAACCAAACGGCGCGGGATTTGCTGCACCGGTTGCAGAAAAGAAGTCCGGCTCTGGCAAGAAGACCGGCCTCATCGCGCTATGCGCCGCACTGGCAGTGGTCGTTCTCGCCGCCGCCGGCATCTTCTTCTTCAACCAGTACCCGGGCTGGAACGATGATGAAAGCAACCTCGCAGAGGCCTACCCTGGACTGCTGGGCTCGCGCAGCGGCACCTCCGGCTACGGCGATACCAAGTGCCACCACCGCGAGCCGGAGGAAGGCCAGCTGGCGAAGATCACCTGTGAGGGCGACGACTTAAGCTATGCCGTCGCCTCCTACGAATCCGTGGAAGCCCGCGACGCCATCCTGCCTCCTGATCCAACCGAGCTTTCCAATGGCCAGTGCACCATCCAGAGCTTCGAAGCCCCGAACGCCGAGGAGCCGACCTATTACATGGCAGTACCTGGCACCCAGTCCGCCTTCATTATCTGGGGCACAGAGGCGGAAAACGCGCGCCTAAAGATGCAATTGTGCGCCTAAAGGAGCAGCGGCCATGGATAATTCGCAGGAAAACAAGAGCATCTACATCGCGATTGCCGTCGCACTCCTAGCACTAATTGCACTGGTTGGCGGCAGTGTTCTGGCCATGCGAATGCTGGGCGGTGCCAAAGAAAATGCGCAGTCCCAGCTAGCCCCACTTGCCGAAGCCCCTGCAACTGGGAGCACCTCGCAAGAGGATGAGAATTCAGAAAGCAGCCAACGCACTGAGAGCGAGAAATCTGAAGAAACTGCAACCATGACCAAGACCGTGGAGCAGACGGTCACGCAGGAATACACGGCGCCTGCAACTAAAGATTCCAGCTCGGACTTGCCCGCTGGATTTAATCCTTCCGCCGTTGCTTGCGACGGCCGCGGCGTGCTGATCGTCGATTCCGTCGTGGCCAACAGCCCCGCAGAGGCCCTTCCGCAAATCCAACGATCTGTTGCTAACAACCCCGGCGCGGAGTACTACAACCCGGGAATCTGCCCGTCGTTACGCGGCGAGGTAGCAGAGGGCAAGGTCTACCCGGTGGTCATCGACTATGGCTTCGACACCGATGCGCTGTGCTACGCTGCTTCCCGCCTGGGTGGCAACCCGCGTATCCTCTCCACCCGCGCAGAGTTCCTCTCCCCCTGTTAGTCCTGCGGGACCGGACGCAGCAGCGGCGCCAGCACGAGCACCACAATCGACGCCGCGCCGGCGAACAGGAAAGCCCAGTGGGCACCCTGCGCGATCGCGGCGGCCTCGTCCATTCCCGACTGCATGCCGGCCACGGTGCCACGAGTCAGGAATACAACCAAGAATGCCGTTCCCGTCGCGCCCGCGAGCTGCTGCAGGGTGTTCATGATCGCCGAGCCATGCGAGTAAAGCTCATGCGGCAGCGAAGACAAAGCCGTGGTCATCAGCGGCGTCATCATCAAACCCATGCCCAAGGCAAAGGTGACGTGCATGGCAACAACCATCCACACCTGGGATTCGGCGTCGAGAGTCGTCATCAAGAACAGGCCCGCAACCAGCAGGATGGCGCCCGGAATCGTCAGCGGCCGCGGACCACGCGCGTCAAAAATACGGCCCACGAACGGAGAGATGATGCCCTGCAACAAACCGCCGGGCATCACCACGAGACCCGTCACTAGGGCGGAAACACCCACGGAGGTCTGGAGGTAAATAGGCAGCACCGTCACCGAGCCCAGCATCAGACCGAATGAGATGAGCATGATGGCCACCGCGATGGTGTAGTTGCGCACGCGGAACGGGCGCAGATCCAACAGCGCACGATTATCCTTTGCCAGGCTCATCTGACGGCGGGTGAAGATGATGAGCGCTACGACGCCGACCACCGAAACGATGATCTCCACCATGCCCTTTCCTTCGAGCATCTTCTCGATGGAGGAAAGGCCATACACCAAACCTCCGAAAGCTAGGACCGAAAGCACCACAGAGAATGGATCCAACGGGGTGTTGCGGTTCTCGCCCACGTTAACCAGCTTGATCACACCGGCAAACAGAATAAGAGCCACCAAGGGAACCATTGCCCAGAAGATGAAGTGCCAGCTCAAGGCATTGAGGATTGCGCCACCAACCGTCGGGCCTAGGGCTGGCGCAACCGAGATGACAATAGAGATAATTCCCATTACTGAGCCACGTCGCTGTGGTGGCACTAGCGTCATCGCTACTGTCATCAGCGTCGGAATCATCAATGCTGTTCCGGCAGCCTGCACCACGCGGCCAGCAAGCAAGACGATGAAGACTGGCGCCAGCGCTGCAATGACTGTACCGGCAAGAAACATCCCGGTAGAGGCGAGGAAAATCTGGCGAGTTGTGAAACGCTCGAGCAAGAAACCCGTCGTCGGGATAGTCACGCCCATGGTGAGCATGAAACCGGTAGTCAACCACTGCGCAGAGGTGGCAGGAATACTGAAGTCCGCCATGATCGCGGGCAAGGCGACAGACAAGGAAGTCTCATTGAGAATCATGATCATGGCCCCTAGGACCAAAATCGAGAGGTTGATAACTACGTCGCGGGACAGACGATTCGAACTAGCTGCATTATTAGATTCTTGAGACACGAAGTGTCACGTTAGGTGACACGCCCACCACTTCGTAAGTTCAAGATCGGGTTTGTGAGCAAAGACACTTCCAACTCCGGTGACCTCACCGGCTTTTACCCCGCCGGCAAGCACACCGACTATGCCGTCTTTTATCGGGGTAACTCGGAATCCGCAGCCGAGATTCCAGCCTGCTAAGACCGTCTACTTTTCCGGTTTCACGATTGGGAAGAGGACTGTCTCGCGAATCCCCAGGCCGGTCAGGGCCATGAGCAGGCGGTCCATGCCCATGCCGGTACCGGCTGTCGGAGGCATGCCCTGCTCCATGGCGGCAAGGAAGTCCTCGTCGAGCACCATGGCTTCGTCATCGCCGCCGGCGGCCAGACGAGCCTGATCCTCGAAGCGCTCGCGCTGGATGACCGGGTCAACCAGCTCGGAGTAGCCGGTAGCCAGCTCGAAGCCGCGGACGTAGAGGTCCCACTTCTCGGTAACGCCCGGGATGGAGCGGTGCTGGCGGGTCAGCGGGGAGGTCTCGACCGGGAAGTTCTTGACGAAGATTGGGCCTTCAAGCTGATCCTCGCAGAGCACCTCCCAGATCTCCTCGACGAGCTTGCCGTGGCCCCAGCCGCCGTTCTTTGGGACGTCGAGGCCGATGACGTCGGCGATGCCCTTGAGGGTCTCAACGTCGGTGTCGATGGTGACCTCAGGCTGGCCTGGGAACTTGCGCTGCAGGGCCTCGTTGAGGGACGGGTACATTTCGATCTCCGGCCACTCTTCGCCGCCGAAGTCGTACTCGGTACCGTCGGCCAAGGTGACCTTGTGGGAACCGAAGACCGCCTGAGCAACCGCCTGGATGGACTCGCGGGTGGTGCGGGCGCAGTCGTTGTAGTCGCCCCATGCGGCGTAGGTCTCGAGCATGGCGAACTCTGGGGAGTGCGAGCGGTCGACACCCTCGTTGCGGAAGTTACGGTTAATCTCGAAGACGCGGTCAATGCCGCCGACGACGGCGCGCTTCAAGTACAACTCCGGCGCGATACGCAGGTAGAGGTCGATGTCGAGCGCGTTGGAGTGCGTGACGAACGGGCGAGCAGCCGCGCCACCGTGCAGGGTCTGCAGCATCGGGGTCTCGATCTCCACGAAACCCTGGTCCTCCAGGTAGTTGCGCAGGGCGCGCATGACCTTCACGCGGGTCATCGCGTTCTTGCGGGCCTCTTCGCGCACGATGAGGTCGTTGTAGCGCTGGCGCACGCGGGTCTCTTCATTCATGTCCGCGAAGGCAACCGGCAACGGGCGCAGCGACTTTGCGGCCATGGTCCACTTGGTAGCCATGATGGACAGCTCGCCGCGGCGAGAAGCGATGACGCGGCCACGCACGGAGATAAAGTCACCCAGGTCCACGTCGGACTTCCAGGCAGCGAGCTGCTCCTCGCCGATCTCAGCCAGGGAGAGCATTGCCTGCACCTGGGTGCCGTCGCCGTCCTGCAGGGTGGCAAAACACAGCTTGCCGGTGTTGCGCATGAAGATGAGGCGGCCGGCGATGGCGTGCTCGGTATCAGTCTCCTCGCCCGCGGTGAGGTAGGTAACGCCTTCCTCGGTTCCAGGCTCCTCGCCTTCAGCAACGACCTGGAACTCGTGGCGCAGGTCGCGCATGGAGATCGTACGGTCGACGGTTACTGGATAGGCCTCAACGCCGGAGTCCAGCAGGCGCTCGCGCTTTTCGCGGCGGATGCGCAGCTGCTCGGGTACGTCGTTTACTTCGGGGGAATTCTTCTGCTCACTCACGCTGACAAGAATAGCCCATAGCAAGGTGAGGTCCTATGTTGAGGAGATGGCTTTCGGTGGGGCGTCGTCAAGCGCGCGGCGCCCCACCCTTTAACGAATAGTTCATTCAAATGACATTCTGATTACATAGTCTTGTCATAATCATGGGCTTACATAACTCCTTGGCAAAATCCCCCCATGACCTAGGAGCACTCAGCATGGCACTACTCGGTAAAAATCTACTTCCTTCCCGTTTTACTTCCTCCCGTTCAAGCCTTACCTGCACCTATAAGTGCGGCAACGCCTGCTTGGGTGAATGCGAAAACACCTCTGATAACGAATACTTCGGCGACCAAATCTCCCGCCGCACCGCCCTGCGCGCCGGCGGCCTGACCGTGGTCGCCGTCGGCGGCTCCGCGGCGCTTGCAGCGTGCTCGCCTTCCTCCACCGATTCTGCTGCTAGCTCCTCCACCGCTGCGGGCGGCGGCAAGACTTCCGACGCCAAGGTTGAGTTGACCTCCGCACAGGGCATGCTTTTCGACGCCGTCCAGCCCAACACCAAGGACGAGGTCGTCATCCCTGCCGGCTACGAGCAGTCCGTGCTCATCGCGTGGGGCGACCCAGTCATCGAGGGTGCTCCAAAGTTCGACGTCAACAAGCAGACCGCAGCCGATGCCGAGAAGCAGTTCGGCTTCAACAACGACTTCGCGGGCCTCATCGAGCACCCTTCCGACGACTCCCGCATGGTCTACATGTGCTCCCACGAGTACACCACCGAGCCAATGATGTTCCCGAACTACGACGCGGACAACCCTACCGAGGAGCAGGTCAAGATCGGCTGGGCTGGCCACGGCCACACCATTCTGGAGGTCTCCAAGGTCGAGGGCACCGGTGAGCTCAAGCGCGAGTTCGGACCCCTCAACCGCCGTATCACCGCCACGACCCCGTTTAAGCTCGTCGGCCCGGCGAAGGGCAGCAGCCTGGTCAAGACCAAGGCCGATCCCAAGGGCGAGACCGTCCTGGGCACCCTGAACAACTGCTCCGGCGGCGTGACCCCGTGGAACACCATGCTCTCCGGCGAGGAGAACTTTGACCAGTACTTCGCTGCTGGCGACATCAAAGATGAGAAAGCCAAGAAGTCCCTCGAGCGCTTCGGCATCAAAGACAAAGAGACCGACCGCAAGTGGGAGCGCTTCGACGACCGCTTCGACTGCTCCAAGGAGCCGAACGAGCCGAACCGCTTCGGCTGGGTCGTTGAGATCAACCCGCTGGACCCGAAATCCACGCCGATCAAGCACACCGCCCTCGGCCGCTTCAAGCACGAGGCCGGCAACATTCACATCGCTGAGGACGGCACCGTCGTGTGCTACTCCGGCGACGACTCCCGCTTCGAGTACATCTACAAGTTCATCTCCACCAAGAAGTTTGAGGAGGGCAACCTCGAGCACAACCTTTCCATACTGGACCACGGCACCCTGTACGTGGCGGTCCTCGAGGGCAACTCGCCTGCCGAGGAAATCGACGGCTCCGGCGTCCTGCCGGAGGACGGCAAGTTCGACGGTAAGGGCAAGTGGGTCAAGCTGCTGACTTCCGACACCGAGAACAACAAGTTTACCTCCCACGTTGACGGCTTCAGCGCCGAAGAGGTCGCCGTATTTACCCGCGAGGCTGCCGACAAGGTGGGTGCCACCAAGATGGACCGCCCCGAGGATGTCCAGGTCCACCCGGATAGCCACAAGGTCTACGTTGCCCTGACTAACAACTCCTACCGCGGGGCCACCGGCGAGAACGCCAAGAAGAACAAGGAAGATGTCAAGGAATGGGCTCCCGTGAAGGAGAACAAGAACGGCATGGTCATGGAAATCGAGGACGACCACGCGGGCGAGGAATTCACCTGGAACCTCTTCCTGGTCTGCGGCGATCCGAAGGTGGCTAACACCTACTTCGGCGGCTTCGACAAGTCCAAGGTTTCCCCAATCTCCTGCCCGGATAACCTGGCCTTCGACAACCACGGCAACCTGTGGATTTCCACCGACGGCAACGCGCTGGACTCCAACGACGGCCTCTACGCCGTGACCACCGAGGGCGAGACCCGCGGCGAACTCAAGTGCTTCCTCACCGTGCCGGCTGGCGCGGAGACCTGCGGCCCCATCGTGGACGACGATCGAGTGATGGTCAACGTCCAGCACCCAGGCGAAGCTGACGACGCCACCTTCGAGGCCGCCACCTCGCACTGGCCTGACGGTGGCAAGTCCACCCCACGCCCGGCAGTGGTTGTGGTGTGGAAGAAGGACGGCAAAATCGGCGTTAACTAGGAGCCGCTAGCCCGGCTTCGCACCGCGTCCTCACCACTTGCGCAGCGTCCTCACCATTTGGACACCGCGAACCTAAATGGTGAGGACGCAATGGTGAGGTCACCCAACAATAATCACACTGGCCAACACAGGTCTCAGTGGTTATGGGGTGACCTCACCATTTGCATTTGTGGCGCGCACTACCTCGCCGCTACTCCACCACTTTCCATTTACCCAGGCCTGGTTACCAAGACCTCAAGGTCGCGGTCCGACCGCGAATAGTAACAGCGCACCGCGAACAGGAGTTCTGGGTTTCCAGGGGTGCAATTCCAGGCCTGGGTATTTGCTTACTGAGGGCGGGCGCGCTAGTTGCGGAGCTGGGCCTCCAACACGTCCTGAGCAAAGTCGAAGAGCGGGGTCACAACTCCAGCGCGCTGGCCCATGCGGCGAATGGCGCCCACCTGCGCGTCAAGTTCGTTAGGCAGGCGATCCTTGATGTCGCGCTGCATGGAAGAGGTGGCCTCCGGGTATTGCTGGCGGGCAAAGCCCATGGTTTCTTCGACCACCTTCTCTGGCAGCTCCACGCCCATGGCGCGGCCCACGGTCTCCACCTCGCGCATAAACGCCTCCAGCTGCTCGGGAATCTCTTTGCAGAGATAGCCGATCGGCTTATCCACCAGCGCGCCCAGCGTTCCTGTGGTGGTCACAAACATTGCCTTGGCCCACACATCCACCAACGGCGTGGGGTGGAACTTGCCGCGGGCGCCGGCGTCGTTGAGGGCGCTGGCAAGCGCTTGGCCCTGCGGCAGCGTACCCGGCACCATCGGCCCAAACGCCAGCGACAGCGGACCGGGATTGCGCTTGACCTTCGCCGCACCCAAGCGGGTGGCGTACACGCGGGCGACGCCGGCCAGAACATTCTCCTCCCCGAACAGATCCGCGGCAAGGTAGGGAATCTCCACGGAGTTGTGGGTCGTCACCACGGGAATCCCCGCCAATGACTCCGGGTCCGGGCCGAAAGTCGCGTTACCCGGTAGCGCCTTCGAGGCGATAATCGCCACGTCGAGCCCGCCAAGCAGATCCTTGAGTTCCGCGAACGTCTCCGCCGCCAGCAGGCCGGGGAGGATGGTTTCTTTGTCATCGGCGTCGATAAGCGTCAGGCCCGTGGTGCGCAGCGTCTGCAGCGTCTCGCCCCGGGCCACAAAGCCCACCTCGTGCCCCGCCTGCGCGAGGATGCCGCCAAAATATCCACCGATGGCGCCCGCGCCAAGGAATCCAATCTTCATGGATTCCAGACTAGCTGTCTTGATTGTCCAAATTGCGGAAACCGATACCCAGCGGCAGGCCCACGCTGTCAATCAAGCGCACTCCACCCAGGGTGGCGGCGACGAAAAGGCGCGCGTCCCCCTCCGCGGGCGGCTCGCCGAGGTCGCGTCCACGCAGCTCCAGGTACTCCGGCTCCACGCCCGCGGCGCTCAGCACCTCGCTGGCGACCTCCAGCACCTTCTCGGCGCCCGCCTCCGCGGCATAAGCACCGGCGGTCAGTGCGGCGGACAGGGCGCTCGCCTGCTCGCGGGCTTCCGGCGCCACGTCGGCATTGCGCAGGCTCATCACCACGCCGTCCGCCATGCGCACGGCCGGCACGCCCTGCACGCGCACGCCAAGGTGCAGGTCCGTACACGCCTGCTGCGTGGCCACGAGGAGCTCGTAGTCCTTCTCGCCCATGACGACGTCGCTTGGCGCAAGTGCACCGATGAGCCCCACGATGCGGGTCAGTTCTGCGCTCACGTCCTCCATGCCGTGAAACTGCGGGACGACGCGTGTGCGCTCGGGCGTAGCGGGGGCATGCCAGACGACGTCCACTTCCCCCAGCACATCCACATCGGTAAGGTCGCTGAGCGCGACGACCACAACGGCGCCGCGGATGCGACGGGCGGCCTGAATGAGGGCGAGGTGGCCCGCGTGCACGCCCTTGCCCAGCGGCACGAGAACGACGCGGCGGCCGGTCTTGCGGTAGGCGCTGCCCACCATGCGGATGCGGTCGATGTCCTCAACGACATTCATCGGGTTTCCTCCTGTAGTGCCCACATTTCTAGTTCTTCGCGGTGATAGACCTCGCCAACGCGGCGGGCGGCTTCGAGGTAGGCGCGGCGCATGCCGGGCTCCTCGAGGCTGCGGAACGCCGCGATGACCTCGGAGCTTTCGAGTGCCGTCAGTGCGTCGCCGTGGGCGGCCGTGACATCGGCACCGTCGCCAAAGACGTCCGCGTTGGCGTCAACCGCGAGAAGAGTCAGCATTTGGGCATAGTACACGCGGGCGGCGAGGGCAGGCCTTTCGATATCGCTAAACGACGCCGCCGTGAACTGCGCCTCCCCCAAAACCAGCTCGGCGACGGTCTCCCCTAGCTCGTCGACGGTGGTCACTGCCCAGCGCTCCGCCGAGTATGGGGCGACTGCGGCCACGACGCAGCCCTTGGTCTCTAGCGGGTCAAGCACCTGCACGCCGCGGGAGAGGCAAGTGTGGAAGACGATGAGACCTTTGTGCACGTAGTTCTCGAGAAGGTCCACTGCCTGTGCAAGGCGCGCGTCCCCGACAGCGACGATGAGGGCCTGGTAGTTGCTCAGTTCGCTAAGGTCGCTGAGCACCTCGACGGTGTGGCCCGCCGTTCGCATTTCGCCGGCGAGTAAACGGCCGGCATTAGACGCGCCGAAGACCGCTACGCGCATCCGCGGGGCGCGCATCTACTTCTTCTTTTTCATCGCCGCCATGAGCTCCGCCACGGAGACAGCGCCCTCGCGCGGCTCGTCGCTGCGGCGGCGTCCACGGGACTCGGTCTGCTCTGGGGCGCGGTGCTTATGGCTCGCCGGCTTAGGCTGCTGGCTTTCCGACGTCGCTTGCTGCCAACTGCGCTGCTGCGCAGGCGCTTCCTGCTTAGCGTGCGTGGACTGCTGGCCGTCCCAGCGGACGGTTTGGAAGGAAGCAGTATCGAATGTGGACTGTGGCGAGACCTGCGCGGACTGGCCCGCCGGGAAGTGCTGCTTCGGTGCGGTCTGAGGCGGCAACGGCTGTTGGGCAGGCGCCTTTTGTTCATTTCGCTGCTGGACTCGCTGCGCAATGATGTCGTCCAGCGGATTGTGCTGCGGCGTGCGCGGCGCGGATGGCTGCGAGCCAAGGCGACCAGCGACGGCGTCGGCAGTAGGTGCTCCCTTGGAAGCCTGGGTGAAGTTGACCTCCGGCTCGCGGGTCTTTTCCTCCAGCTCCATGATGCGGCGGGCCTCTGCGTGCAGCGCGGCCGGCTCATACGTGAACTCGCGGCCCGACAGCTCCTCGATCTGGGCGCGAATGGAGGCCAGCTCGCGGCGGATCTCCTCCATGATGTCGGAGTCCTGCTGCACCGGCGCAGGCTGACGTGAGCGCTCCGCCTCCAGCAACGCCGCAGACTCGGCTGCCTCGCGGCGGTAACGAACCACCAAGAAGAAGCCCAAGACCGCAGCCCACAACGCCGCGATGAGCGCCAGCTTCAATGCGCTCGCAGAACCCGAAATCAGCATGACCATGCTAGCGATAACGGCCAGAATCACTAGGACAATGAGTCCGATAGAACCAGCATCTGCCTTCTTCGGCGCGGAATTTATAGCATTAGGGTTCGGAGCAGTCATGCCCACTAATCTACATTCCGTAGCTGAAAAAGACTTACTAAGTATTCCCCAGCGCGTCGGGCGGGACCTCACAATGGCGTTCCAAAACCACTCCTGCCACGGACAACGCCACGCCGCCCAGCGCCGAGGTGAGAACCCCAGCCAAGTCACTCGACGCGGCCACAAGTTCGCCCGCGCGCGGGAGCACATAAACCAGCATGCCCGCATAAACACCGCCGACGATGGCACCCGTCCACGCCGAGGCCTTACCCACCAGCAGAAACTGCGCGATGGTCAGCGGGTTGAGCTGCGATTTGTCCAGTCCAATCCCATGCTCGTCTTCCTTGGCGCTTCGCACTTTCCACGTCAGGAACGCACACACTAACGCCATGGCCCACAACGAAATAGACACCGTGGCCGGAATGGCCAACATGGAACCGTAAAAGCGGGTGGTCAGGATAGCTGCCGCTGCGGCAACAAACAGACCAGTGCCCACGAGCCAGCCAATCGACGTCCGCTTCATAGCGGTTTCACCTGCTCCACCTCGTGCGGGTCGAGCACTGCGATGAGATCAGCCACGGCAGTATCGCCCAAGCGGGCCTTAGGGTCCGCGGCCAACCACGGCACCAGAACGAAAGCGCGCTCGTGGGCAAAAGGGTGCGGGAGGGTCAGTTCCGGGTCTTCGGAAGTAATGCCGTCTACCTGCACGATATCAACGTCGAGCGTGCGCGGTCCCCAGTGCCGCACGCGCACGCGCTCCGCAGCCTGTTCCAGGCCCTGCCCGCGGCGCAGCAACTCCATCGGTGTGGAATCCACCTCCACGATGAGCACTGCATTGAGAAACTCGTCTTGGTCCTCCACTCCCCACGGCGGTGTGGAATACACGGGCGAGACCGCGACGGTCTCTTCCGCGAACTCATCAAAGACCGTCTGCAACAGCGCGCGGCGGTCATCCATGTTGGAGCCAATCGACAATACCGCGCGCATCAGCCCATCTTCTTTCGGGAACGCCGTGCCACAACAGCGACGTCAGCGAAGGTGCGCGGAATCGGCGCCTTCGGTTTATGGATGGTCACCTCGACCGCGTGCAGCAGGTCGAATCGCTGCATGATGGTGTCCGCGACCTCGTTGGCCACGGTCTCGATGAGGTCCCGGGACGGGCCCTCCACGATGGTGGCCGCGACGTCGGCAAGCTCTGCGTAATTAACCGTGCCCGCCAAGTCATCGGTGGTGGGGAATTCCGTCCAACAGGTCACGTCCACGATGAAGGGCTGGCCCTCACGCTTTTCCTCCGGGAAGACCCCATGGTAACCAAAGCATTCGAGGCCGGTGAGTTCAATGCGGTCTGCCATCAGTTGCCCTTTCCATTGGTGTAACTGCCCGTGGCGTTTAGCCCGCCAGAATACTCCAGACCGGCGTTCCAGGCGGCGGCCACGTCCACGGCGTCACGGGAGACGCCGACCTCGTGCACGCGCACGCCCCACGCGCCCATCTGCGCAGAGATTGCGGTCACCGCAGCAGTGGCCGGGTCCGCCAGGAGCGGCGAGGACTCCACGCCGCGGTCCTCGCGGATGGCAACAAGGAAGCGCTTGCGCGACGCCCCCACCAGGATGGGGAACTCGCCCTCAAGGAAGCTCGGGAGCGCTTTGAGCAGCGCCCAGTTGTCCTGCGGGGTCTTGGCAAAGCCCAGGCCCGGGTCGAGGACGATGTTGTCTGCGGAAACTCCTGCTTTAAGGGCGGCGTCGGAAAGCTGCGCTAGGCGTTCGTGCACGTCGCGCACCACGTCACCGCCGTGGTCGGCGCTACCAGCCGCGGAACCGAACTGCACGGTGCGCCAATGCATCAGGCACACGGGCAGCCCGGAATCGGCCATCGCGGCGTACATCTCTTTATCCGCGAGGCCGCCAGAGACATCATTGATGAGGTCTACGCCGGCCTCGGCCGCGGCACTGGCCACGGAAGCGCGCATGGTGTCGACGGAGGTCTTGATTCCCTCTTCGTGGAGCGCACGGATCACCGGAACCACGCGCTGCTTCTCGACGTCCGCCTCCACACGTACCGCTCCCGGCCTGGGCCTGGTGGATTCGCCGCCGACGTCGATCATGTCAGCGCCCGCGGCGACCAGCTCGCGAGCATGCGCGAGCGCGGCATCGACGTCGATCCAGCGCCCACCGTCGGAAAAAGAATCTTCGGTGACGTTCACGATTCCCATGACCAAGGTGCGGCCGGGGACGGTCAAGTCACTAACTGCCATTGCTAGCTCCTAATGAGGCTCATAACCTCGGCGCGGGATGCGGCGTTGCTCTTGAAACCGCCGCGCACAGCCGAGGTTGTGGTGGTGGCGCCTGGCTTGCGGATGCCGCGCATCGCCATGCACAGGTGCTCGCATTCGATGACCACGATCACGGATTGGGCATGGAGGACGTCGACAAGCGCATTAGCGATTTGGGAGGTCAGGCGCTCCTGGACCTGCGGGCGCTTGGCGTACAAGTCCGCCAGGCGAGCCAACTTGGACAGGCCGGTGACCTGACCGTCAGGGCCGGGGATGTAGCCGATGTGTGCCACGCCGTAGAAAGGCACGAGGTGGTGCTCGCAGGTGGAATAAATCGGGATATCACGCACGAGGACCAGCTCCTGGTGCTCTTCCGCGAAGGTCTTGTGGAGGACCTCGGTGGGGTCGGCGTGCAGCCCGGCGAAGACTTCCTTATAGGCGCGGGCGACGCGGGCCGGGGTCTCTTGGAGGCCTTCGCGGTCGGGGTCCTCGCCCACCGCAATGAGCAGTTCCCGCACGGCCGCTTCGGCGCGGGCTTGGTCGAATTCTCGCTTAGCTGGGATGTTATCGCTCATTGTCGTCCTTCTTAGTGCCGTTGTAAGGGTTATTCGCGCGCTGTTCCTCGCCGTAGCTGGACCACTGATCGCTTGGTTCCTGCGGCTTGGAGTGGCGGCCACCGACGCGTGGGATCTCGGAGGTGGGGCGATCGCTCGGCGCGGCCTCTTCCGGCGCGAAGAAGGTGTTTTTACCCTCCACCTTGTCGCCGGCGTGCTGGCCAAAGCTGAAGCCAATCTCGCCCTCGGCCTGGCTTTCACCGGCAAGGCGGCGCTCGCGGGCCGCGCGGGAAGCCTCCACCAGCGTCATGCGCTTCGGAAGCTCCTCCCCGCGTTCTTTGGCCAACTCGGCCGGGGTCTTAACCGGCTCGCGGCCAGCCTGGCGCGGGAAGCGATCATCTTCGTTCGGGAAGACGTCGAAAGCCGCGCGCGGCTCGATGCCTTCGAAGATGCCCTCCAGGTCCGGACGACGCAGGGTCTCCTTGTCCAGCAGCATTTCCGCGAGCTTATCCAGGTAGTCACGGTTTTCCGCCAGGATGTCATAGGCCTGCTGATGCGCACGGTCGAGCAGGTAGCGCATCTGCTCGTCGATGCGTGCGGCCACATCGTCGGAGTACTCAATGGAGCCGCCACCCATGCCGTAGCCGAATGGGTCGCCCTGCTCCTTGCCGTACTTTACGGTGCCCAGGTCCGGCGAGAAGCCGTACTCGGTGAGCATGGAGCGTGCAATCTTGGTGGCGTTCTCAATATCGGAAGAAGCACCCGTGGTCGGCGCACCGAATACGAGTTCCTCAGCGGCACGTCCGCCCATGGCGAAGACCAAGCGGGAGAAGAGCTCGTCGCGGGTGTACATGCCCTTGTCGTCTTCCTGCGAGGTCATCGCGTGGCCACCGGTGCGGCCACGGGCCAAGATGGTGACCTTGTAAACGCGCTCAATGTCCTTGAGCGCCCAAGCGGCCAAGGTGTGGCCGCCCTCGTGGTAGGCCGTGACCTTCTTCTCGTGCTCGGAGATGATCTTGCCCTGGCGGCGCGGGCCGCCCACCACGCGGTCGGTGGCCTCTTCGAGGGCGTCATAAGTAATGACGTTGCCGCCGATACGCGCGGTCAACAGTGCTGCCTCGTTAAGAACGTTAGCCAAGTCAGCGCCGGACATACCAGCAGTGCGCTTGGCCAGCTGCGCCACATCGACTTCCTTGGCCAAAGGCTTGTCCTTAGCGTGGACGCGCAGAATCTCCTCGCGGCCAGCCAGGTCTGGGTTAGTGACCGGAATCTGGCGGTCGAAGCGGCCCGGGCGCAGCAACGCCGGGTCCAGAATATCCGGACGGTTGGTCGCGGCAATGAGGATGACACCCTCACGGTCGCCGAAGCCGTCCATCTCCACGAGCAGCTGGTTCAGGGTCTGCTCGCGCTCATCGTGTCCACCGCCGGTACCGGAGCCGCGCTGGCGACCCACGGCGTCAATCTCGTCGACGAAGATGATGCACGGGCTGTTTTCCTTCGCCTGCTTAAACAGATCGCGCACGCGGGAGGCGCCCACGCCAACGAACATCTCCACGAAGTCGGAACCCGAGATGGAGAAGAAAGGAACGCCCGCCTCACCCGCGACGGCGCGCGCCAGCAGCGTCTTACCGGTTCCCGGAGGGCCATAAAGCAGCACGCCGCGCGGAATCTTCGCACCGAGTGCATGGTAGCGCTCTGGGTCATCCAAGAAGTCCTTGATTTCCTGCAGCTCGTCAACTGCCTCGTCCGCGCCAGCGACGTCCGCAAACGTGTTGGTGGGCATGTCCTTGGTCAGTTGCTTGGCCTTGTTACCTCCGATGCCGAACATGCCGCCGCCGTTTTGCTGCATGCGGGACATAAACCAGAAGAGGAACGCGAACAAGATGATCATCGGCAGCAAGAAGCTGACCATGGAGCCCAAGAAGGATTCCTGGGTGACCTTGGTCTGGTACTTCTCCGCCCCGGAGTCCTTTACCGAGTTGAAAATCTGCTCGGAGGCACGTGCCGGATACTTGGCGATGACCTCTTCAACGCCCTCGCGTTCCTCCACCGTGACCGGTTTCTTGAGCTTGAGGCGTACCTGTTGTTCGCGGTCGTCGATTTGCGCCTCAGCGACGTTCTTATCGCTGAGCTGCTTCATCGCCACAGAAGTATCCACCCGCATGTAGCTGCGGGAGTCATTAGTGAAGAAGGTAAATGCATACAGCGCAACCAAAACGAGCGCTGCGATTCCGCCGTAGCGGAGGACATTCTTGTTTTTCATCAGTACCTATTTGTTGGTGTACACGTCAGGGTGCAAAGTGCCGACGTAGGGCAGGTCGCGGTAACGCTCCGCATAATCGAGGCCGTAACCGATGACGAACTCGTTAGGGATATCGAATCCAACGTCGAGCAGATCGATCTCTGCGCGGATAACTTCAGGCTTACGCAGCAAGGTGACAACCTCGAGGGAACGCGGGTTGCGGCCCTTCAGGTTGCGGATGAGCCACGACAAGGTCAGGCCGGAGTCGATGATGTCCTCAACAATGAGAACGTCGCAATCCTCGATGTCGCGGTCCAAGTCCTTGAGAATGCGGACCACGCCGGAGGAGGATGTGGCATTGCCGTAGGAGGACACAGCCATGAATTCCAACTGGGACGGAATCGACAGCTTGCGCGCAAAGTCCGTCATGAAGAAGACGGCTCCCTTGAGCACGCAAACGAGAATCAGCTCATCCTCTGCGTCCTTATATTTAGCGGAAACGCTGTCCGCCATCTCTTGAATCCTGGCTTGCAGTTCATCCTCGCCGATGAGGATTGCTTCGACGTCTTCGCCGTAGGGGTTTGCTGGGACGTTGAAATCTTTCTTGTCGTGCACGCGTGCGCTCCTTTAGTGACCGGACAATAGTGCCAGTTTGCCACCAACGCGTGACACTTCCAACCTTTGCCCCATAGTTTTGATTGTTTGCGGGTAACTCACAGCTACTCCCCCTTGCCCGTGCCAGTCGACGCACAGCTTGTCGACTCCGCGCACAGCCTCCCGCGTCACCTCCACGCCCTGCGCGTTCAGCCACGCGGCGATGGTGCGACGGCGCACCGGCTCAGCAAGGGCAGCGAGCTCGACTGCATCCATTTCGGGCGTAGCGATATCCATGCTGACGCTGAGGAACTCGTCGTCGCGGGCGGCGTCGGCAGCCGCCTGCGCGAGTGCTGGCACCACGTCCCCACCGACCAGATCCGTGAGCCGCGGAATGATGTCGTGGCGCAGAGCCACCCGGCGGAAGTTGGTGTCGGAATTCTGCGGGTCGTGCCAGGGCTCAAGCCCCAGTTCCTCGCAGGCGCCGAGGGTCTGCGCGCGGCGCACGGTGAGCAGCGGGCGTACCACCTGCACGCCCTCAATCTCGGCCGTGGGCAGCATGCCGGCGACCTTGCCGCGCAGCGCGCCCAGCAACAGGGTTTCTGCTTGGTCGTCGGCGGTGTGTGCCACGGCAACGGGGGCGTCGGTAGCAGCCGCGAACGCGCGGTAGCGCGCCACTCGCGCGGCGGCCTCCATGGAGCCTTGCTTCGCGACGTCCACCTTCAGCACCCGCGCACGCGCCCCCAAGGTCTCAGCTTGCGCCGCGGCCTTCGCCGCCTGCTCGGCCGATCCGTCCTGCAGGCCATGGTCGATGCACAACGCCTCGACGTCGAAGCCCTCGGCTACCAGCGCGGCAGTCAGCGCCAGCGAGTCGGCGCCTCCCGAAAGTCCCACAGCGATTTCCCGGCACGCGGCGAAGTCAGTGACCGCGCGGCGGCAGGCCAGAAAGTTTGGCGAGACCCGCGGCCAAAATGGCGTGCCCGTGAACCTAGAAGTCATGGAGCGCGCTGGCCAGGGCGTCTTGCGCCTTGCGGGCGCCAAGGATGTCTCCGTCGTTGACCAGGAAAGCGAAGGCGTACACGCGGCCGGAGTTGCCCTGCGCAGTGCCGGCCAAGGCGGAGACGCCAGTCAGCGTGCCGGTCTTGGCGCGCACGAAGCCGCGTGCTCCGGAATCGCCATAGCGGGTGTACAGCGTTCCGTCGCCACCAGCCAGCGGCAGGTAGCCCAGCAATGGGCGCAGCTCGTCGGTCTCTGTGGCCATGTTCATGATTTGCGTGAGCACCGCGGCCGAAATGCGGTTTTCGGTGGAGAGGCCAGAGTTGTCCTTGATCGACACTCCCGTGACGTCAATCTTGTTAACCTTCAGCACCTCGAGGGTGGCCTCGGCAGCACCGGCGAAGCTCGGCTCCTTGCCGCGCGCAATCGCCAGCTCGCGTCCGATGGCCTCAGCCATGACGTTGTCCGAATCCTTCGCGGCGTCCTGCGCGCGCTCAGACAGCGGCGCGGACTGCACCTCGCCCAGCACCACGCCGGCCTGCGGCGCAGTGCCCTGGCTGACTTTGTCGGTCCCCAGGCGCTTGGCCAGGGCCTTCGCTAGGTCCTGGGCAGGGGTGTGGCTGCGCGGGACGTCGCCAGTGGTCTTGCCCAGGCGACCGCCGTAGAGCATGATGGGCTCCATCGGTGCGACGAATCCCTCATCGACATTCTCCGGGTCCCAGCCCGGTGCCTGCGGGGCGCCCGCCCAGGCGCTGGTGTCGAGAATGACCTCGTCAGCCTTACCCACCTGCGAGGCCAAATCGTCGAGCTGTTCGGAGGTCATCCAGACGTCGCCAGCCGCGCGCAGCACCACGGTGCCTTCCTTCTCCCCCTGCATGACCTGGGTGATTATCCGCTCGTCCTCGTCGAGCGCCAACGTCGCGGCGGCCAGCGTGAGGACCTTCGTGGAGGAAGCGGGTGTCAAGGGGCGCGCGGCATCGCGGTCCCACACGACCTCGCCAGTGGTGGTGTCGATGACCTGCCCGCCAAAGGTGGCCAAGGCCGGGTCCTTGCCCAACTCATTAAGCCTGCCCTTCAACGCCATCAAATCCACCTCGCCTGGCTCCGCGACCTGCAAAGGAGTCACCGGCGCCTCCTGCGAGTAGGGCGTGCCGTGGTCCAAACCGTTGTAGGTGCGCTGGATGTTTACGCCTAGGACAGCCGTGCCTGCAATGGCAGCGGCCATCACCACGGCCGTGCCTGTCCACCACATGTGCTTCGCTTTCATCGCCTTTCACCCTAGCGCGATTGCGCGGCACGGTAGACTATTGGGAGCAATTGACAGACAACTTCCCAATGGAGGAATTCGCAGTGAGCGTACAAGTTACCATCGAGATCCCAAAGGGCTCCCGCAACAAGTACGAGGTTGACCACGAGACCGGCAAGGTCTTCCTTGACCGTTACCTGTTCACGCCGATGGCCTACCCGGCTGACTACGGTTTCATCGACCACACCCTCGGTGAGGACGGCGACCCGCTCGATGCACTGGTCATCCTGCCGGAGCGAGTTTTCCCGGGCGTTGTTGTTGAGGCTCGCGTCCTCGGCGTCTTCAAGATGACCGACGAGGCCGGCGGCGACGACAAGCTGCTTTGCGTCATCGATGATCCGCGCTGGGAGCGCTACCAGGACATCAACGATGTTGAGGACTCCATCAAGGACGAGATCGAGCACTTCTTCGTCCACTACAAGGACCTGGAGCCGAACAAGGAAGTTACCGGCTCTGGCTGGGGCGACAAGGCTGAGGCGGAGAAGATCCTCGAAGAGGCTATCGCTCGCCACAAGTAAGGCTTGGGGCCGAGCGCCTCTGGGGCTCCCTGGCGCGACAGCTTCGCACTTCTGAGGTACATTTTGCCAAGCAAGGGCTTGAAACCCGCGGGTTTTCGCCCACTATTTGGCAAAATGTACCTTTCGCGTTTTCGGGGGAACAACGCGGAAGGCCTAGAAGCACCATCGAGGGGGAAGCGATGGAAATTTACACGGGCAGAAATGCCTCACGCCGCGGCGGGCTTAAGATCTGCCACGGGCTCTACCTCTCTGCGGAGCCAAGCCCGCACCAACTCGCGGAGATCCTCACCCGGCGCTGGCCCGATAGCGCGCTCGACGGCTACTCCGCCGCGGCCAAGCACCTAAACCAGCGCCTTAAGTTTCCGCTGCAACTAATCCGCGCAAACCGGCTGCCCGAGAGCACCTACTTCAAAAGCCGCCGCGCACAGCCCAAGGGCGTATTCCCCTACGACGAAGTCAACGTGTGCAATCCGCTCCAGGCCCTCGAAATAATGCCGGAAGACCACGCGGTGGATTTCCTCGAGCATCTGCTACCCGGCAAGCACGCACGGGAGCGGCTCAAGCTGTGGGAGATGGATTTCCCAAGGTTTCCAGCCCACACCCGGCGCGTGTTGGAGCGGGCCATCCTCGGCGCGGATTCGGTGCCCGAGCGCCGGCTCACCCGCGCCCTCGAGCCGTACTTTGAGGTCCGCAACAACGCAATGATTGGCCCCTACCGCTGGGACCTGCGACTCGATAAGCATCGCATCGCCATCGAGGTGGACGGCTATGCCTATCACAGCGGCGAGACTAGACAGCGTTTCGAACTAGATCGCCAAAAGCTTAACGACGCCGCGCATCGCGGCTGGATTCCTCTCCACTACACGGCCACGACCATAAAACACCACTGCGACAAAGTAGTGCAGCAAGTGCTTGCCATTGCCCACGGCCGGAAAGACTATATGCGCCCGCCGTGGGACTGGCACTTTCTCTGGAGCTACGAGCGAGAGGGCACTTACTCGCGGCGTCCGCCAGAACGCAGCGCGTAGGTGCGCAGCGGCTCTACCGCAACGACGGCAACCAAGGTGACGATCCAGCCGGCACCTAGGAAGGACAACGCCATCAGGATGCGGGAGGTAACGTCGACGTCCATGCCTGGGTCGCTGCTTGCGAACATGATGAATGCCAGCGGCGAGCCCAGCATAAAGCCCAGCAGGCTCACCACTACGACTGGAGCTAGGACCTCGAGCAGCGAAACACCAGAAAGGAAGCTGCGCCGCACGCCCATCAGGCTCAAGGAGCGCCCCAGGCTGGCATCCTCAAAGGCCGCGGAGGCTTGTCCCAGGAAGATAGAGATACCCGTTAACACGAAGCCAAAGATCAAAGTCAGAAGCGCTCCGGTCGAGACATCAGTGAAGACAGTAAGGATGTGTTCTTCTTCGCGCATGGCGAGGGTAAGGCCGTCGTCGCCAAGCGGTGCTCCCACCAGGTAGCCAGCAAGGAAGCCGAAGAAAGCCATGGTCATGACGCGTCGCCAGATGGCCTTCGAGTTGGTGGCGATGCGCTGGCAGGCCACGAGATGCGCAGTGCCCGGGAAATTAGCCATGATCTGCGCGCCCACTTGCAACACGTAGGGAGCCACGAAGTTGATGCTCATCGCGATGAGAAAAAGCATGCTCAACATGCCAATAATAACGCCCTGAGCAGCGGAGAAGCTGAATCCCTTAAGGAAAATGACGCCACCCACCACCACAATGATGAAGAGGATAAGGCGCCAGCGCTTCAGCGCCGGTGGCATCTGACGCCTAGCGACGCCCAGCGGGCTCACGCGCACGCGCTGCATACCGACGAACGCGGCGGACAACGCAAGCAGCACAACAGTCGCCGCCACGGTGAGGTAGCCCCACCACGGCAGGTGCAGTTCTTCTAGCTGGACTTGGCGCTCCTGGAAAGAAAGGTGAGTGAACACGGGAGCCACCAGCAGGCTTAAGAGCCAACCCAAGAAGACACCGATGAGGGCTTGGAAGCCGGTCTCGAGAACTGTCATGCGGGTGACTTGGCGTGAACTTAGGCCGATAAGGCGCAGGGTGGCCAGGCGCTTCTCGCGTCCCGAAGCGCCCAGGATAGCTGCCTGCGCGGTCAGGCTGAACAGCGCTGGAATCAGGAAGACGCATGCGAAGAGTGCAAGATCAAACCAGACATAGAGGAAATCCTCGTAATCGTTGTAAAGCTCCATCAACCCCGGCGCGGCGTCCTCGATATGGTGCGCCCGTTCCCAAAGCATCCAGGTACCGCCGGCCACCAGGAAAGCGATGGCCGAGCCGATGGTCAAACTGGCAATCGCCACGATGCTCACCACGCCGGTTCCGGAGCGAGCGCGGATCGATTCGCGGTGCAGGTCCCTAACTAGAGTTGCGGTCCTCATCGTTGCCCTCCCCTAGCTTCAGCGTTGAGACGCCGGTCGTCGTGGATGATGCCATCGCGGATCTCTACGCGGCGTTCCATCCAATCCGCGACCTTTGGGTCGTGGGTGACCATGACCATGCTGGCGCCGGATTGGCGCACCACGGTGGTCAGCAGCTGCATGACCTCGTGCCCGGTGGACTGATCGAGCGCGCCGGTCGGTTCATCCGCGAACACGATGGCCGGGTTTGCCGCCAGCGCACGCGCGATGGCCACGCGCTGGGCTTGGCCGCCGGAGACTTCGGCGGGGCGTCGTTCAGCGAGCTCGCCCAACCCAAGCTGGTCCAGCAGGCGCATCGCCTTCTTGCGCGCCACCGAGCGCCGCGCGCCGCACAGCAAGGCCGGCAGCGCCACGTTGTCCATGTTGCTCAGTTCCGGAAGCAGCTGCCCGTCTTGGAAGACAAAGCCAAAGTTTTCAAGACGCAGCCGCGAGCGGGCCGAATCGCCTAGCGCGGAAAGCTGCGTATCGCCGAAGGATACCGTGCCGTCGCTCGGGCGCAGAACGCCAGACATGCAGTGCAACAAGGTGGACTTGCCGGAACCGGAAGGGCCCATGACGGCGACGAGTTCGCCGGGTTGAATGTTAAGAGAAATTCCAGCGAGCACGGGCGCCCCGCCGAAATCCTTGGTGATGTCATGTAATGAGAGTGTCTGTGTCATAGTCCTCATTTCACCTTTTCCGGCACCGGCCCACCATGGCCTAGGCACTGCATTTTCAGGTAGTGCTAGCACTACCCTCGCTAGATACCACCCTAACTAAGCTGGAAATCGTGTTTCGTAATCGCAAAGCTAAGCCCCAGCCCAGCAATGAGCAGCGCCAGGCTGCGATCATCGCTGAGCTGACCACTTCCCGGCGCGCCATCGCCGATGCTTACGAGGTCGAGCGCGCCCGCATCGAACGCGATTTACACGATGGCGCGCAGCAATACTTGGTGGCCGCCAGCATCAAGTTGGGCGAGGCCGAGCTGGACGCTGAGGGCCCGGTCCTGGCGCTGATTCGGGAGGCCAAGCGCGATCTGGATGCCGGCCTTAACAGCTTGCGCGCTACCGTCCATGGCATACACCCCCAGGTACTGCAGGACCACGGCTTGATAGCCGCGCTTTCCGACGTCGCTTCTTCCTACGGCTCTCACATCTCCATCTTCGCCCCGCACCCACTGCCGCAGCTTTCCCCCAGCGTGCTCGCCGCGGGATATTTCTTCGGCACCGAAGCACTGACCAACGCCGCAAAGCACGCACCGGACGCACCGGTGAGCGTGCTTGTTACTTCGGATGCCTCGCTGCATATCTCCGTCGTGGACGAAGGCCCCGGCGGGGCACGGGTAATACCAGGTCACGGACTAGCGGGAATGGCAGAAAGGCTAGCGGCATTCGGCGGGAGGATGAAGGTCCACTCGCCGGAAGGCGGGCCGACGAAGATCAATTGCGAGATTCCCCTGCTGCTTGAACGCGGCAGCAGCGGGCTGGCGGAGTAGGTGGCAGGCATGAGCGGGCTAAAGATTGTCATCGCGGATGATTCCGCGCTGTTGCGAGAAGGCGTGGCCGGACTTTTGGAGCGGCGCGGCCACCACGTGGTGGGCCAGGCGGCGGATGCGCCGGAATTAACCGCTCTGGTGGACGCGCTAGATGAGCTTCCCGACATCGTCATCACGGATGTGCGCATGCCGCCCGGGATGTCCGATGACGGGCTAAAGGCGGGCGTGGCCTTGCGGCGCCGCTACCCAGAGCTGGCGGTGATGGTGCTTTCCCAGTACGTGGCGCCGGCGTATGCGGTGGAGCTTTTTGAAAACACCACCGCGGGCACGGGCTACCTGCTCAAAGATCGCGTCTCTGAGGTGGCGGACTTCCTGTCCAGCCTGGATGTGGTTGCGCAGGGCGGCACCGTCATCGACCCCACCGTGGCGCGCGCATTGATGCAGTCAGGCCGCAGCGGCTTAGGCGAGCTCAGCCCCCGCGAGCGCGAGGTCCTGGAGCTGATGTCGCGTGGGCAATCTAATAAGGAGATTGCCGCCGAGCTCGTGCTTTCGGCGGCCGCCGTGGCCAAGCACGTGTCCAACATCTTTTTGAAGCTGCGTTTGGATCCCAGCGAGGACAACCGCCGCGTGAAGGCCATTCTGGAGTACCTCTCCGCAAACCGCTAGCTCTCCCTTTAAGGCACATTTTGCCAACTAAGCCCTCGAAAACTGCAGTTTCAAGGGCACTATTTGGCAAATTGCGTATGGGAGTCCCCCAGCTCGCCGCACCGGTAGGCTGGGGCCTATGGAAAACGTTGAACCAAACCAGGTACCAGAAGGCGCACAGCTCATCGACGTCCGCGAGCAGCACGAGTGGGAGGTAGAGCACGCGAAGGGCGCGACTCATATTCCGATGAGTGAAATCGTGGGTCGCCTCGACGAAATCGATCTGGACCGCGACATCTATTTGATCTGCCACGCCGGCGGCCGCAGCGTCCAAGTGGGCCAGTACCTCGAGCAGGCTCGCGGCTGGGACGTGATCAACGTGCTCGGCGGCACCGACGCCTGGATCGCGCAGGGCATGCCCACCGTCTACGACGACAAATGAAAATAAACAATGGGGACTTACCCATAATTTAGGATTCTTACGTTGGGGCGTCTAGCCTTATCTGTATGGCTACGACTATTTCAATCCCCAACGCTCTCCTCGAATCTCCTTCCTTCCAGCTCGAGCGCCTCCGCCGCCGCACCCGCGACGGCGTCGAGCAAGCGCTCAGCGCCCGCCAGACCACCATCCGCGAGTACTGGGTATTGACCTGCCTCGTCGACGGCGACGTCGCCTCCCAGTCGGCCCTTTCGGAGACCCTAGCCATCGACGCCTCCGACATGGTTCGCCTCATCGACTCTCTCGAGGAGCGCAGCTGGGCCAAGCGCGAGCGCGACCCCAAGGATCGCCGCCGCCAAATCGTTGCGTCGACCAAGAAGGGCGTCAAGGCGCACAAGGAGCTTGCCGATCTCGTCGCGGCCGCCGAGGACGCCGCCCTCGACGAGTCCACCTCCAAGCAGCTCAAGCACCTGCGTAAGCTCGCCACCGCCATCATCGGCCCTAACGAGGATGATGCTTAAATGGCGGAAGATGAAAAGAGTACCGGGCGCCACGCGCTGCCCGAGGATCCCTTAGACGCGCACCAGCCTGGCGCCGGAATCATTCACGTCCCCGAGCAGTACCTGCTGGGCGAGCATGCCCCACGCGAGCGCACGCTCTGGGACATCATTTGCACTACTGCTGAGCTGCATCCCGACGCCGCCGCGCTTGACGACGGCGAGGTGCTCACCTATTCCGAGCTGATCACCGATGTCGAGGCCTGGGCCAGCGAGCTGCGCGCCAACGGCGTGCGCCGCGGCGACCGCATCGGCATCCGGATGACCTCCGGCAAGCGAGAACTTTACCTGGCTATTCTGGCCACCTTGGCTGCGGGCGCGGCCTACGTGCCTGTCGATGCCGACGACCCCGACGAGCGCGCCGAGATGGTCTTCGGCGAGGCCGACATCGACGGCGTGTTCAGCGACGAAGGCTTCCGCTCCCTGCGTCCGCAGCGCCCCGCAGCAAGAGGCGACGAGGCGGGCGCGCCGACCCCGGACGATACCGCCTGGATCATCTTTACCTCCGGCTCCACCGGCAAGCCCAAGGGCGTTGCCGTCAGCCACCGCTCCGCGGCCGCGTTTGTCGACGCTGAGGCGGCCCTTTTCCTCGTGGATCATCCGCACGGCCCGCTCGGCCCCGACGACCGCGTCCTCGCAGGCCTCTCCGTAGCCTTTGACGCCTCCTGCGAAGAGATGTGGCTAGCCTGGGGCCACGGCGCCTGTCTGGTGCCCGCGCCACGTTCTCTGGTCCGCTCCGGCATGGACTTAGGCCCCTGGCTCATCCGCCGCGACATCACCGTCGTGTCCACCGTCCCTACCTTGGCGGGCCTGTGGCCAGCCGAGGCACTCGACAACATTCGCCTGCTCATCGTCGGCGGCGAAGCCTGCTCCCAGGAACTGGTGGACCGTCTGGCAACCGATGACCGTGAGATGTGGAATACCTACGGCCCAACTGAGGCCACCGTCGTGGCCTGCGCGCAGCGCATGCTGCCAGGCCGCCCCGTGTCCATCGGTTTGCCTTTGAACGGCTGGGACTTGGTGGTCGTCGACAAGCAAGGCTTCCCCGTGGGCCTCGGCGAGGTCGGCGAACTCGTCATCGGTGGCGTGGGACTCGCCCGCTACCTGGACCCAGCCAAGGACGCGGAAAAGTACGCGCCGCTGGAGTCGATGGCGTGGCAGCGTGCCTACCGCACGGGCGACCACGTGCGCTTGGAGGAAGACGGCCTTTACTTCGTGGGCCGCGTGGACGACCAAGTCAAGATTGGCGGCCGCCGCATCGAGCTCGGTGAGGTCGAGGCCAACGTCGCCGCGTTGCCCAACGTCTATAACTCGGCCGTAGCCGTACAAAAGACGCCAGGCGGCGAATCCGTGCTGGTGGGCTATGTGTCCCTCGAGGACGAAGCAAAGGGCTTCGACCAGCAAGCCGCGCACGATCGTCTCGCTGAGACCATGCCTGCAGCCTTGGTCCCTCGCATCTGTGTGATGGAGGAGCTGCCCATCCGCACCTCCGGCAAGGTGGACAAGAAGGCCCTGCCGTGGCCGCTGCCGGGCGTTGGTGTGGAAGCTGCAGGTCTTACCCAAACCGAACAGTGGCTTGCCCAATTGTGGGTCGAAACCCTCGGTGTTTCCGTCTCCGACGAGAACGCGGACTTCTTCTCCTTGGGCGGCACCTCTCTGGCCGCCGCGACGCTCGTGGGCCGCATCCGCGAGCGCTACCCCACCGTGGCCGTGCGGGATCTCTACGACCACCTGCGCCTCGGCTCCCTCGCCGAGCACATCGGAGGCGCTGAGGAGCGCCCCGCCACCGTCGCCCCGCGCTCCGTGCGCAAGGTCAGCGGCCGCACCCGCGCGCTGCAGACCCTCATCCAGATTCCGGTGATGACCCTGGCTGCCACCTCCTGGCTGGCCTGGCTGCTGCTGGGCTCCAACCTCGCCCACGCCGTCGGCGCGGACTGGGCGCTGACCACCCCGTGGTGGATGGTGGCTGTCATGGTCATCGTCTTCGCCACCCCAATTGGCCGCATCCCTATCGGCGGCTACGGAGCACGCCTTCTCACCAGTGGAATTGAGCCCGGTGACTATCCGCGCGGCGGCTCGACGCACCTGCGCATCTGGGCCGCTGAGCGCTGGGCCGATGCCTCCGGATCACGGTCTATCGCCGGCGCCACCTGGGTCAACAACTATGCCCGCACCTTGGGCGTGAAGATTGGCCGCGGCGTCGACTTGCACTCCCTGCCGCCGGTCACGGGCCTGCTGGCCCTCGGCGACCACGCCGCCATCGAGCCGGAGGTGGACCTCTCCGGCTACTGGCTCGACGGCGATATCCTCCACGTCGGCGCCATCAACGTTGCCGAAGGCGCGCGCGTCGGTGCGCGCTCGACGCTGCTGCCGGGCACCAACGTGGGCAAGTACTCCCACGTGGAGGCCGGTTCCACGGTTACCGGCAAGAAGAAAATCAAGGACGGCCAGCGCTGGTCCGGCTCGCCGGCCAAGAAGGTGGGCCGCTCCAAGCACCGATTCCCTTCCGAGCTGCCGAAGCGCCGCCCATGGTGGGTGGCCTTCTACGGCCTGACCTCGATTCTGCTCGCAATCCAGCCCATCGTAGCGCTGGGTCTCGGCGCGGCTTTGGTCGTGTGGGGTCTCCACGTAACCGAAGGCAACGACTTCATCGGCTCCCTCTTCTTCGCCCCATTCGGCGCGCTGGTGGCCTTCGCCTTCTACATGGCGCAGACCTGGCTGGGCGTGCGGATTCTGTCCATCGGGCTCAAGCCGGGCGTCGTTCCGGTGCGTTCGGCCGCAGGCTGGCGCCTGTGGTCCATCGAGCGCCTCATGGACGATGCCCGCACCACCTTGTTCCCGCTCTACGCCTCGCAGCTGACTCCCCTGTGGTTCCGCACGCTCGGTGCCAAGATCGGCAAGGACGCGGAGATTTCCACCGCGGTGATGATCCCCAAGCTCACGGACATCAAGGACGGTGCGTTCCTCGCCGACGACACCATGATCGGCGGCTACGAACTCGGCGGCGGCTGGATGCTCACTGGCGAGACCAAGGTGGGCAAGCGCTCCTTCGTGGGCAACTCCGGAATCACGGGCCCAGGCCGCAAGCTGTCGAAGAACTCACTGGTTGCAGTGCTCTCGTCGACGCCAAAGAAGTCCAAGTCCGGTTCCAACTGGTGGGGCTCCCCGCCGGAGCGCATGCGTCGCGTCGAAGCACACGTGGACGGCGTGCAGGGCGAGTCTTTGACCTACAACCCGGGCTTCGGGGTCAAGGCAGCGCGCGGCGTCGTGGAGACGATGCGCTTACTCGCGCCAATGACTTCTGCGATGCTCTTGGCCGGTGTTCTGGCCAGCCTTTACGCCCTTGTCGATTCCTTTGGCATCGCTGTCGCCTGGCTGCTTTCCGGTCTCATCTTGATGGCTGTCGGGGGCGTCGGCATGGCGATCACCGTGGCCGTGAAGTGGATCTGCGTGGGCCAACACCGCTCGGGTGACCACCCGCTGTGGTCCGCCTTCGTGTGGCTCAACGAGCTCCAAGACGCCTTCGTGGAGGCAGTCGCTGCGCCGTGGTTCTTCCAGCACACGCTGGGCACCGGTGAGATTAACCTCGGTCTGCGCGCTCTTGGCGTCAAGATTGGCGGCGGCGCGTGGATAGATTCCTACTGGTTCCCGGAAACCGACTTGTGTGTTGTGGGCGCCGGCGCCTCCGTGGGTCCAGGCACCGTGGTGCAGACGCACCTCTTCCAGGACCGCGTGATGAGCCTCGACACGGTCACCATTGAGGCCGGCTCCACGCTAGCGTCCCACTCCGTGGCACTGCCCGCGTCGCTGGTGGGCAAGGCCGCCACCGTGGGCCCAGGCTCGCTGGTTATGCGCGGTGACCGCGTGCCTGCCAACTCGGTGTGGCAGGGTAACCCGATTGAGCCCTGGGCTTAGCCCGCTACTGCTTCACCCCGTAGCCGCCCTGATTGCCAAATTGGCGCCGATTTCTTTCACATTTGCGCCACGATTTGGCAATCAGGGCGGCTTTCTCTTGCATGCCCCTTAGAGCTACGACCGCCCCTAACTGCTACATAGTCTCGGAATTCCGGCAGAAAATCCCCACGCTCTAGCAGCTAGGGGTATCGGACGGTTTACTGCTGACGCGCCCGCCACGCTTCTACACGGGCAGCGTTACGCTCTTCTTCAGTAAAGGGGCTTGACGACGACGTGGCAAACTCCATCTTGAGATTAAGCAAGGTATGTGGGGAGCCTTTGCCGATTTGCGCTGCCGCTGCCATAACTTCCTCGCGACTACCTGCGCTGATCGCGAATCCAGTAGACAGTGCGTCTTCTAAGCTAAGAATCTCCCCGGCAATCAGCATCCGGCGGGCCCATGAGCCGCCGACAAGCAGCTGAAGATTGCGCACAGTCGCAGGATCAACGCCGATGCCCATTTTGGCTACTGGCAAGCTAAAGCTGATGGCTTGGGCGGCGGATGCCGCCGGGGCTACAAAGCGGATATCGCAAGCCATGGCGAGCATCATTCCGGCACCGATAGCGGGGCCTTCGATCCAAGCGATGACAGGGACCGGTAATCGGGCAATCTTTGCGAAGAGTGCCTCAAGGGTCGGGTACAACTCGCCTTGAAAATTTTGGGAAGTCAGATCAGCGCCCGCGCTGAACACGGGGCCGTCTGCTTCAATTAGTACTGTCGACGCGCCTCCTTCAACCGCAGCGTCTAATGCCATTGCCAAGTCCTTGCAGAGCGCCACGCTTAACGCGTTGCGTTTTTCTGCACGCGTGAGGCGTACGCTCCACATGCCACTCTCGAGTTCGACGGCGGCGACGAGGCTAGACATCGAATTTAATCACCAATTTGATCGCGACCACGCATAACGATTTGCGGGTCAGGCTCGCCAACTACCTCGTGGTCCTTGTTGGTGTACTCAAACTTAGAGAGCACGTAGCGCATAGCGTTGATGCGAGCGCGCTTCTTGTCGTTGGACTTGATGGTGATCCACGGGGACTCTTCGGTATCCGTGTAGCGGAACTGCTCTTCCTTGGCGCGGGTGTAATCATCCCACTTATCGAGGGACGCCAGGTCCATCGGGGAAAGCTTCCACTGACGAACTGGGTCAATCTGACGGATCGCAAAGCGGGTGCGCTGCTCCTTACGAGTAACGGAGAACCACAGCTTGGTCAGGGAAATACCAGAGCCAAGAATCATGTTCTCAAGCATCGGGACTTCGCGCAGGAACTCTGCGTGCTGGGACTCGGTGCAAAAACCCATGACGCGTTCGACGCCAGAACGGTTGTACCAGGAGCGGTCGAAGAAAACGATTTCGCCGCCGGCTGGGAAGTGCTGAATATAGCGCTGGAAGTACCAAGAGGTCGACTCACGTGGGGACGGCTTCTCCAATGCGACGGTGCGCGCACCACGTGGGTTGAGGTGCTCATTAAAGCGCTTGATGGTGCCACCCTTGCCGGCTGCATCTCGACCTTCAAAAAGGATAATGTGGCGCTGGCCGGTTTCTTTGGTCCAGTTCTGCCACTTCAGCAGCTCGATTTGGAGCGCACGCTTGGTGGCCTCATACTCATCGCGCGACATGCGCTCTTCGTACGGGTAATTCTCTCGCCAGGTTTCAATTGGCGAGCCATCCGGCATGATGAGGGCCGGGTCGTCCTCGTCAGAATCATCGACGACGTAGCCGTCGGTCTTAGCAAGGTCAATCTCAGGAAGTTCGTCGTCTTTAATGTCAGCCATACTTGAAAGTTTACCGGTCACCCAACCATTCGGCGCGTTGAATTACACTGCAACTCCACCGGTTTACCCCTAAGTCCTCCCCCACCCAGACATAGCAAAAGAGCCCCACCAAAAGGTGAGGCTCTTAGAAATCGCTTACGCGAAAGGGATGTTCTTAGACGAACATGCCGATCAGCTTGGAAGCGCCGTCAGCAGCTTCAACCAGCGGGCCAACGATCTTGTAGGCCAGGTCGAAGATGAACTTCAGCGGCTGGAGGATGCCCTCAGAGGAGGCTGCGAACTGGGAAGAGAAGTCAGACATAGTGTCTCCTTAAATTTAAAAAATCGAATGAAGATTGAAACCAAGTCTTACTTGGAAGAGTGGAGGCCCTTGAAGGCTTCCCAGGTGGAGGAGAGCTCCTTGATCGGAGCAGCGTCGCCGCCCAGGAACAGGTTCAGGAAACCGTTCAGGCCAGTGAACACGCTGTTCCAGCCCTTCCAGGTGTCAACGAAGTTGTCGAGGTGGGTCTGAACGAGGGAGAGATCCATTATGAAGCTCCTATATGTGAATTCCGGGAATCAAAGTTTGATACGCCCGGAGGGGTTTGCGGTTTTGCAGACACCCTCTGTGGGCGTCACGGGAAACCATTTTGTCACAATCTGGCGACAAGGCAAGTTGAAACGCGAGTGAGATTTTCGCCAGTTTGCAATAAGCCGCGTTACAGATTTGAGGCTATGACATTAAACACATTGATGGCGAAACTTATTTACCAGCGAAAATAATGATCCGATCACCGACTCAACTTAAGAATATATGCGCACCCGTAACGGATCCTGGCTAGTTTTCGACATAGCAAAACCGCTCGCAAATGCTTTAGAAAACTTTTTCCGCCCCTCACTTTTTACCCTATACCGGGGGCGAATCGACCCCGCCAGAAGCCACCACGTCGCCTTGGCCGATGGGCGCATGGGATAGAAATTGATTTCGCAAGTCTCATTCGATTCACTTGCGCCATATCAGCAACAGCGCGGCGATTACCTCATCCCTGCCGAGAAGGCAGTGCGCACGACCCCGCAAGGGGCGCCTCCACGGCGACCGTCGCCCAGCCGTACACGTCTCGATCTAGCGGCGTCTGCCGCGACCCTGCACACTTTTGCCGAAAGGTTGGTAGCGACACGCGCGATGAAACATCGGAAAGTAGCTCCAGGCGCCCACCTGACCCCTTTTGCCCGCCGTCCTTCCCATGGCGCCTACAGCATGACAAAAGCGCGCCAACGCCCCTCACGGGGCATCAGCGCGCCTTATTACTAAGCGGTGCGTCTACTGACTATTAGAAGCCCATACCGCCCATAGCATCAGTATCTGGCATGCCAGCACCAGCGCCAGCCGGCTGCGGCTTGTCAGCGACAACAGCCTCAGTGGTCAGGAACAGCGCTGCGATGGAAGCAGCGTTCTGCAGTGCGGAGCGGGTGACCTTGACCGGGTCATTGATGCCAGCAGACATCAGGTCAACGTACTCGCCGGTTGCAGCATTCAGACCCTGGCCAGCAGGCAGGGAAGCAACCTTGTCAGCAACAACGCCTGGCTCCAGGCCAGCGTTGTGAGCAATCTGCTTCAGCGGTGCAGACAGTGCCTCACGAACAATCTTGACGCCAGTTGCTTCGTCACCGGTCAGATCATTGAGCGCATCAAGAGCGGAAGCAGCCTGCAGCAGCGCAACGCCACCGCCGGCAACGATACCCTCTTCAACGGCAGCCTTTGCGTTGCGGACTGCGTCCTCAATGCGGTGCTTGCGCTCCTTGAGCTCAACCTCAGTTGCAGCGCCGACCTTCAGGACAGCAACGCCGCCAGCCAGCTTGGCCAGGCGCTCCTGCAGCTTCTCACGGTCGTAATCAGAATCGGAGCTCTCAATCTCAGCGCGGATCTGCTTGATGCGGCCGTCGATCTGCTCCTGGTTGCCAGCACCCTGGACGATGGTGGTGTCATCCTTGGTGACAACAACCTTGCGCGCCTGGCCGAGGTACTCAATCTCAGCGGTCTCGAGGGAAAGGCCAACCTCTTCGGAGATGACCTGGCCGCCGGTCAGAATAGCCATATCCTGCAGGGTAGCTTTGCGGCGGTCACCGAAGCCCGGAGCCTTAACAGCAACGGACTTGAAGGTGCCACGGATCTTGTTCACGACGAGGGTGGACAGTGCTTCGCCCTCAACGTCCTCGGCGATGATCAGCAGCGGCTTGCCGGTCTGCATGACCTTCTCCAGCAGCGGAACGAGGTCCTTGATGTTAGAGATCTTGGAAGAAACCAGCAGGATGTACGGATCCTCGAGGACTGCCTCCTGACGCTCCATATCAGTAGCGAAGTAACCGGAGATGTAGCCCTTGTCGAAGCGCATACCCTCAGTAACCTCGAGGTCCACGCCAAAGGTGTTGGACTCTTCAACGGTGATAACGGAATCCTTGTTCACGGATCCGTTGCCCACGGTGTACATAGCCTCAGCAATCTTGGCACCGATTGCCGGGTCAGCCGCGGAGATGCCCGCGGTGGTTGCGATTTCTTCCTGGGTCTCAATCTCCTTCGCGGAGGAGAGCAGAGAGTCAACAACAGCCTTGGTTGCGGACTCGATACCGCGCTTGATGCCCATGGGGTTAGAACCAGCGGCTACGTTGCGCAGGCCCTCACGAACCAGTGCCTGTGCGAGAACGGTAGCGGTGGTAGTGCCGTCACCGGCAACGTCGTCAGTCTTCTTGGCGACTTCCTTAACCAGCTCAGCGCCGATCTTCTCGTAAGGATCTTCCAGCTCGATCTCGCGAGCGATGGAGACACCATCGTTAGTAATGGTCGGGGCGCCCCAGGACTTCTCCAGGACGACGTTGCGGCCCTTAGGGCCGAGGGTGACCTTAACTGCGTCGGCCAGCGTGTTCAGACCACGCTCAAGGCCGCGACGTGCCTCTTCATCGAAGGCAATAATCTTTGCCATTGTGTTTGTGCTCCTTAGTTTTGTTTAGGACGACACTCACGTCTGTATCTATACGGACGCCCGCGACGGCACGGCTGGTGAGTGTGGACCAGCCTCAACCACATAGATGGGGTTTTCTGGCACTTGCCCTATGGGAGTGCTAGCGACCATTCTGGCACTCCCCTACTACGAGTGCAAGGTAGGACACGAGCTGCCCGGCACGCTATAAGCGAACACCCGCGCCGGTAAACGGCGCGGGTGTAAAAAGGCGCGGGTGTGAAACGGCGCGGGTGCGAAAAGGTCGGCGCGGGTGTGAAAAAGAACGGCGAGGGCGTAGGCAGCGCCGGAAAGCGCTAGCTCTTGGTGACCTTTGACTTGGTCCAGCGGTAAGCAAAGCCGATGCCCACCACGAACAAGATGATGCCCAGGACGTTGGAGACGGTGCCACCTTCGAAAATCTCCAGCGGGGACTCCCCGCCGGAGGCGGCGATGATGGCGGCATTGACCACGCCGAACAGGGACTCACCAACAATGAGGCCGGTTGCCAGCAGGGTGCCCATGCGCTTAGAGAAGTCAGGGTTGGATTGCTTGGCGGCCCACTTGTCATAGAAGTAGCCCAAGATGGCGCCGATCGGGATGATGATGGTCAGCGAGGCCGGCAGGTACATGCCCATGCCGACAGCCAGCGGAGACAGCGAGTACTTGCTGGTGGTCTTGCGCAAGACCTCGTCGATGACGATGAGCACAGCGCCGATAGCCGCACCGGTAAAGATAAGGTTCCAATCCAGCGAGCTATCAAAGATGCCAGAAGCCACTGACGACATAAGCGCAGCCTGCGGCGCAGCGAGGGCGTCTTCGCCAGCGCCTTCCATGCCCTGGAAGCCAAAGCCGGTGAGCATGACCTGCAGAATCGGCGGGATGACCACAGAGCCAAACAGCACACCGATGATGAGTGCCACCTGCTGCTTCCACGGGGTCGCGCCGACGAGCTGGCCGGTCTTAAGATCCTGCAAGTTGTCGTTGGAAATCGTGGCGATGCCAAAGACAATCGCCGCGGTGAACAAGGTGTAGGCCACGAGCGAAAGCGGCTCCGCAGAGGTACCGCGGGTAACAGCGGCGATAAGCAGCGAGGCCGCGAGCACAGCAATGATGCCCACGGAGGAAATCGGCGAGTTCGACGCACCGATAAGGCCCGCCATGTAGCCACACACAGATGCCACGATGAGGCCCACCAACAGGGTGAACAGGACGGAGACCGTAATGAGCACGCCCATGTGCTCATGGATATCAGTGCCCGAGATGAAGTCCCACAGCAGCAGCGCAATCGGGACCATCAAAATGACGATGGTGCCTAGGACATAAGGGAATGGGATGTCGCGCTCAGTCACGTCCACGTCTTGGCCGGCTTTGCGCTGGCGGGAAGAGGCCAGGGACTCGGAGATGCCCTTGACGATTGGGCCGGTGATCTTGAGAAGCGTCCAGATTGCGGCGATAGCCATAGCACCCACGCCGATAAAGCGAATCTCACCAGAGAATACGGAGTCGACGGTATCGGCAAGCGCGGTGGCGTCGAGTCCGGCGATGTCGCCGGCGGTGTGCATCGGCAACAGGATGAAGAAGGAGATGACAACGCCCACGAGCATTGCGATACCCACGGACATGCCAACCAGGTGACCCACGCCGATGAGCGCCATGGATAGCGAGGTACCCAGGGTGGTGGCACCGGAGCCCAGCTTGAAGTAGGTAGACACTGACGAGGCCACGGCTTTCATCGCGGCAAGCAGAGCCATCGCTGCGGAGATGATGCCGCCAACGAGGATGACGCGCAGACCCTTGGCGTTTTCTTCATGGGCGGCTGCGGAAGCGCCGTTGTCGGCGCCGACCTTGAGCACCTCCGCGGCGGCGACGCCCTCCGGGTAAGGCAGGTCGGAGCCCGTCACCAAGGCACGGCGCAGCGGGATGGAGTACATCACGCCGAGTACGCCACCGATGGCGCAGACCGCAGCAGTCTCCCAGAAGCTAAAGCCCTTCCAATAACCCACCATGACCAAGCCCGGCAGGACGAAGATGATGGCAGAGAGGGTGCCAGCGGCAGACGCAATGGTCTGCACGATGTTGTTCTCTTTGATGTTGTGACCAGCGAACCTGCGCAGCACGGCCATGGAGATGACGGCTGCCGGAATCGACGTAGCAAAAGTCAGGCCGACTTTGAGGCCGAGGTAGACGTTGGCAGCGGTGAATACCAGTGTGATCAGTCCACCGATGAGAATGCCACGCAGTGTGAGCTCGCGCAGTGTTGGACCAGCAGAAGCTGGCGAGGACGAAGCGGGGGCGGCGTTGTGTGCCATGCCGAATTCCTTCTAGTGAGAAATCTATTTAGATTCTGTAATTAAGTACCCATAAACCCTAGTCCACACGGGCAGAAACTCAAACGTTCAGGCATCCCTACGCGGCGGGTATGTTAGTGAGCATGACTGCTATTTCTGAATTCATCACCGCCGACCGCGAGCGCATCTTCGCTCAGCTCAAGGAGCTCGTCTCCTTCAACTCCGTTCACAATGAGCCAGGTCTGGAAGAAGAGTGCGCCAAGGCCGCCGCATGGGTCCGCTCCGCATTGACCGAAGCAGGCGTCGACGTCGAGGCCATTCCTACTGCTGACGGCTCCACCGCGCTCGTCGGCAAGCGCGCGGGCAAAGAGGGCGCCAAGACCGTGCTGCTCTACTCCCACTACGATGTTGTCCCCGTCGGCCCGCGTGAACCGTGGGAGTCCGATCCGCTGACCCTAACCGAGCGCCCATCCGCCTCCGGCGAGGTGCGTTGGTACGGCCGCGGCGCAGCGGACTGCAAGGGCAACGTCGCAATGCACTTGGCTGCCCTGCGCGCGATCGACGCCAACGGCGGCACCGACCTCAACCTCACCTTCCTCATCGAAGGCTCCGAGGAGCGCGGCGGCGAGGGCCTGTCCGCCCTCATCGAGGAGCGCCCGGAGCTGTTTGCTGCCGACGCCATCCTCATCGCCGACGCCGGCAATGCCAAGGCCGGCCTGCCTACCCTGACCACCTCCCTGCGCGGCGGCGCACAGATCTACGTGCAGGTTGACACCCTCGAGGCGGGCGTGCACTCCGGTCAGTTTGGCGGCGCAGCTCCCGACGCCGTCAAGGCACTCATGCGCGCACTCGATTCTCTCAGCGACGAGCATGGTCGCACGGTTATCGATGGCGTCGACTGCGCAGGCTCCTGGCCGCTGGCGGAAGGCCAGACCAGTGCCTACGCTCCGGAGGACTTCCGTTCCGATGCACAGATGCTCGACGGCACCGAGATCATGGGTTCCCAGGATCCGGCAGGCGCCACCGAGATCGCCGACATGATCTGGGCTCGCCCGGCAATTACCGTTACCGGCTTCACCTCCACCCCGGTTGCCGAGGCCGTCAACGCAGTTCCGGCCACCGCTGCTGCAAACCTCAACCTGCGCACCCCAGCCACCATGGACCCCCGCTCTACCGCGGAGGCCGTGGCCGAGCACCTGAAGAAGCACGTGCCGTGGGGCGCGCACATCACGGTCGAGATCCTCGAGGCTAACCGTGGCTTTGAAACCGATCCGGAAAAGCCAGCCGCGACGCTGCTCGGCGAGTGCCTCGCCGAAGCCTACGGCACAGAAACCATCTCCCAGGGCATGGGCGGTTCCATCCCACTGACCGTGGAGCTGCAGGAGAAGCACCCGAATGCCGAGATCGCACTCTTCGGCGTTGAGGATCCGAAGGCCACCATCCACTCCGCCAACGAGTCTGTGGATCCAACGGAGATCGAAAAGATTGCTACTGCCGAGGCTTACTTCCTCCAGCGCTTCGCCTAAAACCAACCTGCCAGATCAGTTAACAGATCAAGTTAAGAGAGCAAAAGGTACTTTTATTTAAGGGGTACGCCATGACGGCGTGCCCCTGTGTGCTGCCAAACTAGCCCCATATATAACTGCCTCCTTAAAAATCTGTGACTTTTAGAAAGTCGGCAGGTATAGTCGCCAGTATTGGCTGCGCCATTCGTGATGCGTCCCCCAAACCTGTTTTCTCCAATTTTCAACGCTTGCGGTGAATGCTTGGAGCATGACTTCCATACATCCACCCTTGCACCCTCGGCGTCAATGCGGTGAGAAAAGGGGGCGTTGACGCTGCCAGTGGCACCTTCCTAGGTTCCTTTCAAAGTGGTTCATTAACCGGCCAGATGCCTCTGCTTCGGCCCGCGATGAGTTCATCGGCGCATGCTTGAATTTGAATACATGTCACACGTGCGCCACTGTGTTCGTGCGGCTCCGAACGAGAAGGAGACCTGAGCCTAGCTGTGATAGCTGTCTTGAGTGCCTTGGTGCTGGCCACCATCATCGCGCCCTTCCTCATATTTTTTGTTGGCCGTCCTGCTTTTGGCGCACTCGCTATTGTCCCCGGCGCGGGCTTTTTCTGGGTCCTCAAACAACTCACCACCGGCGCCTTCCGTGACGGTGCCACGCTGCGCTACACCATGGAGTGGATGCCGGACGCGAACCTCAACGTCGATCTGCGCATGGACGCGCTCTCTGCCCTCTTTAGCCTCATCATTTTGGGCGTCGGCGCTTTGGTTCTGCTCTATTGCTGGGGTTACTTCGACCAGACTCCCCGGCGTCTGGCCATGTTTGGCTCCCAGATGGTCTGCTTTGCCACCGCGATGTATGGACTGGTCATCTCCGATAGCTTCCTGATGATGTACGTGTTCTGGGAAGTGACCTCCCTGCTGTCCTACCTCCTGGTGAGCTACTACGGCGAACGCGCCTCCTCGCGTCACGCCGCGCAGCAGGCGCTCATGGTCACCACCCTGGGCGGCCTCGCCATGCTCATGGGCATCATCCTGCTCGGCCGCCAAACGGGCACGTGGACGTTTAGTGAGATCGAGACTTTCGACCGCCTCGCCCAGACCCCGTACATCACGATTGCCATCGGGTTCATCTTGGCCGGCGCACTGAGTAAATCCGCCATCGCCCCCGCGCACTTCTGGCTGCCCGGCGCCATGGCCGCGCCGACGCCGGTCTCTGCCTACCTGCACTCCGCTGCGATGGTGAAGGCCGGTATCTACCTGGTTGCGCGCTTGGCACCGGAGTTCCACGAGGTGGCCACCTGGCATCTCGTCGTGCTGCCGCTTGGCACCTTAACGATGCTGTTGGGCGGTTGGATGGCCCTCAAGCAGCGCGACCTCAAGCTCATCTTGGCTTATGGCACCGTCTCGCAGTTGGGCTTCATCACCGCCATCGTGGCCATTGGCTCACGCGAGGCATTGCAGGCAGGCCTCGCGCTGACCTTTGCGCATTCCCTGTTCAAGGCTGCGCTGTTTATGATCGTTGGTGCCATCGACCATGCGTCGGGAACGCGCGACATCGACAAGCTCTCTGGCCTCGGCAAGGCAAAGCCCGGCCTATACCTGCTTGCCATCATTCCGGCACTGTCCATGGCGGGCATCCCTCCCCTGCTGGGCTTTGTGGCCAAAGAAGCCACGCTTGAAACCATCCTCCACGAGGAGCTGCTCGTTGGCATGCCACGCAACATGCTCTTGGTGGGCGTCGTCGTGGGCTCCATGCTGACCATGGCCTACGCGCTGCGCTTCCTGTGGGGCGCCTTCGCCACGAAGAAAGACGCTGCGGGCCAAAGCCGCGGCACTTCCGACGCCGTGGCCGACATGCATGCGCTCTCCCCGCTGTTGTGGATTCCGCCTGCGGGCCTCACGGCCCTGACCATCTTCTTCGGCGTCAATCCACAGCCGCTTTCCCTCGGCATCAACCAGCACCTCAACAACATCTTCGGCGCTGACGAGCACACCTACCTCGCTCTGTGGCACGGCTGGACAGTACCGCTGGGCATCTCCGTAGTCATCGTCGTGGCCGGTATCATCCTCCACTGGCAGCGCGCAGAACTGGCCAAGTGGCAGTTCCAGTACCCGGCTTTGGGCTCAGCAGACCAGGCCTACGACACCGTCATCAACAGCCTGCGTCAGCTCTCGCTGCACACCACCGCTTCCACGCAGCGCGGCTCCCTGCAGATGAACATGTCGATCATCTTCGCCACCCTCATGGTGCTGCCGGTCATCATGCTCATCCGCGGCGACCTCACCAACGTACGCATGATCGTGGCGGAAAACCCGTGGCAGATCGTTGCTGCGCTCATCATCATCGTCTGTGCTGTCGCTGCCACCGTGACGGACAATAGGCTGTCTGGCGTCATCATCGTTGGCGTCACCGGCTACGCACTGTCCTTCCTCTTTGCGCTGCATGGCGCACCTGACTTAGCCCTGACCCAGTTGCTCGTGGAGACCATCATCATGGTCTTGTTCATGCTGGTTCTGCGCCGCATGCCGGCTAATACCGAGTGGAAGCAGGACCCCAAGATGGGTCGCCTGCGCGCCTGGCTCGCGGTTGGCGTGGGCCTTACCGTGACGCTCGTGGGAATGTTCGCCATCAATGCCCGCCGCTCCAACCCCATTTCCGAGTTCATGCCGGAACTAGCCAAAGAAATCGGACACGGCGCCAACACCGTGAACGTACTGTTGGTGGACCTGCGCGCCTGGGATACCTTCGGTGAGATCACCGTGTTGGTTATCGCCGCCACGGGTATCGCATCGCTGATTTATCGCACCCAGTCCTTCACCCGCGACTCGCGCCGCCCCACCCTGCAGGTCACTGGGCGCCGCTGGCTGGCGGCAGGCGTGGAATCAGAACAGGCCCTCAACCGCTCCCTCATGGTGGATGTCGCCACGCGCCTGCTCTTCCCCTCGATGATCGCGCTCTCGCTGTACTTCTACTTCTCCGGCCACAATGCACCCGGCGGCGGCTTCGCCGGCGGCTTGGTCGCGGCGCTGGCTCTTATCCTGCGTTACCTGGCAGGTGGCCGCGCTGAGCTCGAGGAGGCGCTACCCATCGACGGCGGGCGCACCATGGGCACCGGATTGCTCATCTCGGTGGGCTCGGTGGTTGTGCCGCTGGCTTTCAACCACCCGCCTTTGACCACCGGCTACACCAAGGTGGCGGTGCCGCTCATAGGCGATGTCTCGCTGCCCTCCGCGTTGGTCTTCGACGCGGGTGTCTACCTCATCGTGGTGGGCCTGACCTTGTACATCCTCAACTCGCTCGGCGGCAAGCTTGACGAGGAAGAGGAGATGCGTAAGCAGCGTGCCCGTGACCGTGCCCGCTCGCTCGCGCGCCGCCAGAAAGAACGAACCTCCTCCCGTGAGAAGAACGCGGTGGGCGCCACGCGGGCGTCGTCAAGCGCAGCGCAACCCGATACCCCAAGCACAACGCAAGCCCACACCACCGGAAAGGAGAGCTAAGAATGGAAGCCAATCTGTTCCTTCTCCTCGCCGCAGGCGTGCTGTGCGGCTCTGGCGTGTACCTCATGCTTGACCGCGCCATGACCAAGATGCTGCTGGGCAATGGCGCCAACCTGCTGCTCCTGCAGGCCGGCGGGCAGGCTGGATCGCCGCCTATCGACGGCCGCGAGACCGCCCAATACGGTGAGAACATCGCGGACCCACTGGCCCAAGGCATGATCCTGACAGCCATCGTGATCTCCATGGCGCTGACAGGATTTATCCTGACCCTGGCCTACCGCCAGTACCGCTACCGCACCGCCGACGTTATTGAGGACGACGCGGAAGATACCGCAATCGCGGCCCTGGCCGCCCGCCCGGGCAACGCCGCCGCGGCCCCTGATCATGACGCGTCCAACGACCCAGCCACTGGCCGCGCCACCAAGGAAGGCGACGCCTTTGGCCCAGCCTTCTTCGAGGAACCCGTAAAGGAGGCAAACGATGACTGAGACCCTGCTTCCGCTGGTTAGCTTCCTGCTTCCTTACACGGGCTTCCTCATCCCCATGCCCGTGGTCATCCCGGCGCTCGCCGCGGCCTTGTCGATGCTGTGCGCCCGGTTCCCCGGCGCCCAGCGCCAGATCGCATTCTTCTCTTTGCTTTTGCTGGCAGCGGTCAATGCGCTGCTGATCTTGATCGCCGACACCGCGGGCATTCAGACCCTGCAAGTCGGCGGCTGGGACGCACCCGTAGGCATCACGCTGGTGGCCGATCGTCTCTCCACGGTGATGCTCTTTACCTCGTCCGTGGTCTTGTTCTCAGTGATGTGGTACGCCATCTCGCAGGGTATTCGCGACGGTTCCAAGGACGAGCCCGTCGCCGTCTTCCTGCCGACGTACATGCTGCTGACCATGGGCGTGAACGTCTCCTTCTTGGCCGGCGATCTGTTCAACCTGTATGTGGGATTCGAGATCTTCCTCGTGGCCTCCTATGTTCTGCTCACGCTGGGCGCCTCGCCCGCCCGCGTGCGCGCCGGCGTGGGCTACGTTATGGTCTCGATGGCCTCCTCTCTCATCTTCGTGCTCGCCCTCGCATATGTCTACGCGGCAGTGGGCACCATGAACATGGCGCAAATCGGCATGCGCATGGAGGACGTCCCGGAGGGCACCCGTACGGCGATCTTCTCGGTGCTGCTCATCGCCTTCGGCATCAAGGCCGCCATCTTCCCGCTGGATGCCTGGCTGCCGGACTCCTATCCCACCGCGCCTTCCCTGGTCACGGCAGTCTTTGCGGGCTTGCTCACCAAGGTCGGCGTCTACGCCATCATTCGTGCACGCACCTCCATCTTTACCGGCGGCGGCCTAGATCAGTTGCTCATGTGGGTAGCGCTGGCCACGATGCTCGTGGGTATCTTAGGTGCGATGGCGCAGTCTGACATCAAACGACTTTTGTCATTTACGCTGGTGAGCCACATCGGCTACATGATCTTTGGGGTGTCCCTCGGCACCGCACAGGGTCTGTCCGGCGCCATCTTCTACGCGGTGCACCACATTCTGGTCCAGACCGCGCTCTTCCTGGTGGTGGGCCTCATCGAGCGTCAGGCGGGTACCTCCTCCCTGCGCCGCTTGGGCTCGCTGATTTACAGCGCCCCGCTCATCGCAATTTTGTACTTCATCCCGGCCATGAACCTGGGCGGCATCCCGCCATTTTCCGGCTTCCTCGGCAAGGTCATCTTGCTGCAGGCCGGCGCGAACGAGGGCTCATGGCAGGCCTGGGTCCTGATTGGCGGCGCGGTCCTGACCTCGCTGCTCACGCTCTACGTCATGGTTCTAGTGTGGGCTAAGGGATTCTTGCGCGACCGCGCCGATGCCCCAGAAGGCAACATGGCATTGGCGCACCCTTCGCCGCTTTCCGACGTCACGGATGTCATCGAGCTCGAAGAGCGCCAGGACGTGGGCAAGGTGCCTTTCGGCATGCTGGCTTCCACCTCCCTGTTGGTGTTGGCGTCAGTGTCGATTACCTTCCTAGCCGGCCCCATTTCCGGTGTGACCAGCCGCGCAGCCGAGTCTGCGCAGGATGACACCATCTACCGCTATGCGGTGCTGGGCGACAACGCTGATAATCCTTCCCGAACCCTGATCCAGAAGGATCGATACAAAAACGACGCTGACTCCTTCGAGCAGCGCCGCTCCCCCATTGAGCAGCCGCAGCCCGGCGTCGATTCCGTGGCTCCCGCCGCGCTCACCAGCGCACCAGAGAAGAAGGAGGGGCAGCGATGAAATTTTCTGGCATTCGCCACCGCTTCCGCCCGTGGTTCATAGCTTGGATCACCGTCATGTGGTGCCTGCTCATGGGCGAGGTCACCGTGGCCAACCTCGTGGGTGGCTTGTTGGTAGGCCTCTTCGTGGTCTTAGCGCTACCACTTCCAAAGATGCCGATTTCCGGGGTGAAAGTCTCGTGGGGCAAGCTCGTCCTTTTCATGCTGCATTGGACGTGGGACCTTTTCCACGCTTCCCTGAAGGTGGGCTGGTTGGCGGTGCGCCCCCAGGAACCACCCAAGACGGCGATTCTGGAATTGCCGATGCGCCTCGACAGCGAGTTCATCCTCTCCCTCGCGGTGAGCCTGTACAACCTGCAGCCGGGTGGAACCGTCACCGACATCGATATCGCGAACCGCATGCTGACTATCCACATTCTGGACGCGGAGTCGGAAGCCGAGATCGAAAAGGAGATTGCCCAGGTGGCACAGCTCGAAGCATCCATGATTGAGATTTTTGAAAGGAGCCATCCCTGATGGATCCGCAGCTTTATGGCATTTTGCTCACCATCGCGGCAGGGCTTTTGGTGGTGGCGTTCTTGATCACTGTCTGGCGCATCATCGTGGGCCCCAACTCGCTGGATCGCCTGGTGGGTATGGATGGCCTCGTGGCCATGTTCCAGTGTGCGCTGGCCACTTATATTTGCTGGACGCTCAACACAACGGTGGTCTCAGCGATGCTAGTGGTGGCTCTGCTGGGCTTCATCTCCACTGTTTCGGTCACCAGGTTTAGAAAGAGGGACCCGCAATGAGCTATCACCTTTTCGCTGACGTCATCTCGATTGTCTTGATTCTCATCGGCTCCTTGCTCGTCCTCGCCGCAGCGATCGGCGTGGCGCGTTTCCCAGACACAATGTCACGCGTGCACGCCATTTCGAAGCCCCAAACCACCGGCTTGATTCTCACTATTCTCGGTGCGTTTTTCCGCATCACAGGCTCCGATTCCTTCAGCGTGACTGAGCGTGGCGATTTAGGGATTTTATTGTTACTGGTACTCTTTGCAATGATCACCAGCCCGGTGACTGCACAGCGCACCTCACGAATTGCACGACGTGAAGGCCTGTACGGTACCGCTGAAAATATGTCTCGCAACGACAAGCCAGCGACTCGTTCAATGCGTCGGAAAAAGGATTCATAGAAGCTAATGCACAGAATGAAGAGAAAACAGGGCAAGAAACTCTACGGTATGCCCACACTGTTGACTCTTTTACTGGCATTTACGGCTTTGGTGATTTACCGCTTCAGCATTTATCCCGGCCGCGACCGCGCTTTCTTCGGCAAGATCCCGTTCGACTTGAAGATTTACCAAATGGCGGGCAAGGATTTGAAAGCGGGAGGCCAGCTTTACGACGCCCCCTATATCCATGAGTTTCCCTTCACCTACCCGCCGTTTGCTGGCTGGTTTTTCGAATGGATGGCTGATTTCAGTGACCACGATCTCATGGTGATTTGGCAATGGGTCACGGGAATCGCCCTCTTCATTGTCATCATGCTTGTCATTCGCGAGCGTGGCTATCGGCTCGGGCCGCTGACCTGGCTGGTGGGAATTGCGTTGCTGGTTAGCAGTCTTGCTGCCGAACCAATCAACGGCACCTTCTACTACGGACAGATCAATATCCTGCTGATGTTCTTGGTGTCCCTGGATTTCCTCCTCCCCACCAAGCTCCGCCTGCCCGGAATCGGCATTGGTATTGCCGCTGGCATGAAGCTCACCCCGGCTTACATGGGCCTCGCGTTGCTCTTCCAGAAGCGCTGGTGGGCGGCCATTGGCTCCATCGCCGCTTTCGCAGTCACTATCGGCATCGGTGTTGCTTTCGTCCCCGACGCAATGGATTTCTGGACGGACAAGATTTTCAACTCCAACCGTATCGGGGAAGTCGATGCCCCAGGCGCTAAGTCCCTGCGTTCTGTCCTCGCCCGTCTCACCGGCGAAGACGATACCGCGCTGTGGCTGCTGGGCGTGGCCATCATTGTCATGGTGACCATGTTGGCACTGCATACGGCGTGGATTCGAAAGAACAGCACCGCAGCCTTTGCTCTAACTGGCTTGAGCGCTTGCTTGGTTTCGCCCTTCTCCTGGTACCACCACTTCGTGTGGGTTTTGCCCTTCGGCATTTGGGTAATGCTGGCGGTCAACGAGGCCATCGGAACGCGCCTGCGCACAGTCTGGGGCGCACAACTAGCCGCGGTAGCGTCCTTCCTGGCTCTGCTTATCGTGGAACTGCCTTTCGTGGCCGCACCGGTCTGGCTAGGGGGCTCCTCGCGCACCCTCGACGCATTGGAAACCTTCCAGCCATTGGCCTCCCTGGTGTGGCCACTAGCTTGCTTCCTCTACATCGCGGTGTACGCAATTTGGGGTTTCATGCCACAAAAGCGCACCACCGAACTGGATGCTGCGCCTACGACCAGGATCCCTACCGTTCGCGTCAAGTAGCTTGCGCGCCGAAGCGCCGCCTCCCGCGTTGAAGGGCGCTAATTGCGCTCCAACGGCTGGCGGTCCAGCATCTCCTGGCAGGTCGCCTCGACTACCTTTTGCCAGCTGCCGGTCTCTTCGTACAAGGCGCGCTGACGCTCATAGCCTGCGCCATCATCGATAATTTCGTGGATAAGGGCCAGCTCCTCGGCGCAGCCCAGCTCGCGGGCCAGCGGAGTTAGCTCCTCCACGAGGTCTGCCAGTTCATCCTTAATCCAGCGCTCATCCGTCTCGCGCGACGTAATCACCAAGGCATCCATGCCATAACGCGCGCCGCGCCATTTATTCTCCGCCACGTGCCACGGCTGCAGAATCGGCAACTCCTCGCCGCGATCAATCATGCGGTCGTAGTGAACAACCAAGCAGTGAGTCAGTGCCACCACGGCGGAGAGCTCGCGCAGGTTGGAGGAGGAGTCGGAAACGCGCACCTCGACGGTGCCCCACTTGGAAGCCGGGCGGATGTCGAAATGCATCGAGCCGGTGTGGTTAATCACTCCCGAGATGGCCTGGTCCCGCATGTAGGACTGCCATTCTTCCCAGCTTTGGAACTGGTACGGCATGCCAGCGGTGGGCAGCTGCTGATAGAGCATCGTGCGGTTGGAGGCGTATCCGGTGTCAAGGCCCTCCCAAGCCGGGGAGCACGCCGAAATTGCCAGCAGGTGCGGGTACTTGGTCATCAATGCGTTGATGATGGGCCAGACGCGATCCTCGTGGCGAATTCCTACGTGGACATGGGTGCCCCACAACAGCATCTGCTTGCCCCAGTACTGGGTGCGGTTGATGATTTCGGAATAGCTCTCCTTAGCGGAGACGGGGTTTTCACGAAAATCAGTGAAGGGGTGCCCACCCGAAGCCCATAACTTAACGCCCATCTCGTCGGCGGCGGCTCGGACGTGGGAAAGCTTGTGAGCAAGGTCAGCCACGGCTTCTGGAACCGTGTGGCAGATGCCGGTGACGAGCTCAACGGTGTTTTGGAGGAATTCCTTCTCCAAGTGAATCTCAGGCGCAGCGGCGTGGACGCGTTCAATCAGTTCAGCGCCACGGGGCACGAGATCCCACGTGGTGGGGTCGACGAGGGCGACTTCCCACTCAACGCCCAGTGTGGGTTCAGCAGAACGGGCGAAGGACTCTTCCGGAGTATTCACCCGTTCAGTCTAACTTTCACAGTCACCATACTGGGCATTTAAATTTATATTGCTGCACTTATTCCTGCTGCACTAGGCCTGCGGAATTGCCAGCACAGCCACAACCGCGTTGCCCTTAGTGTAGTTTTCACCTAGCTCAGCTGGGTATTCTGCAACAGCGCCTTCTGGGACGGCAGTAGCGCCATAAAACTCGGCTGCAGTCTGGCGAGCCAGTGCCTCTGCGTCTTTGTCACCGGCTGGGTAGAAGACCATGGTCTGCGGGACGGTGAGGACGTCGCCAGGCAGGTTGCCCACCTCGCCCACCTTGAAGCCGCGGTCCTTGAGCTTGGTGGATTCCTCATCTGCATAGCCCGCGCGGCCCGAGTTGTTAAAGACGTTGACCGGAATATCTTTGGGCGCGCGCTTGGCAGCCTCGCCCTGGGCTCCATCGTAGCCATCTCGATCTGCTGCGTTTTCCCCCTCGCCCGCCGCACCTGCGGCGGCTGGGTCGGAAGCCTGCGCAGACTCGCCCGGAGCCTGCTGAGCCGCGGATCCAGGTTTTCCGCCCTGTGCGCCCGGCTCGCCTTCTGCTGGAGCTGGAAGCGTGGCGGCCTCAGAGGCACCAGTTTGAGACGCGGTATCGCTAGAGTCCTCGGAGGTCAACTTGTACAGACCCCACATGCCGAGCATGACTGCAACGGCGATGAGCACCATCGCAAGGCCGCGCAGTGGCAGGCCGCTTGCTCCGCCGGCAGCAGCGCCGGTCGATGCACCAGAAGATGCATCGGTCGAGGCATCAGTAGGGGTGGATTCTGCCGAGTTATCTGAATTCACATTAGTCACAACAGTAACTCTAGCGTCTAGCTGTCGAGATCTGGGGCATTCCCCCTTGCGGCGCGCCGCACCTCTTCGCGCTGGTCACGCACCCGCCGCAAGCGCGCCACCAGCACCGGATAGGCCTCGGCGGCAGCGGGGGCGTCGAGAAGCACGTTCAAGCGCTGGTGATAGCGCACCGGTGAGATATCCAGCTGGGTGCGGATGGCCTCCTCCTTGGGTCCGATACCGCGCGGCGCGTGGGATTCGAACTCCAAGATGGCGGCGTCTAGGTCTGACAAGGAGTGCATGCCTAAACTGTAGGGCATGACTATTCGCCCCATCGTTATCCACGGCGACCCGGTTCTCCACAATCCCACTGAACCGGTCACTGAGCCCATCGATTCCCCGGAGCTCCAGGAGCTCATCGCGGACATGTACGAGACCATGGACGTCGCCCACGGCGTCGGCCTCGCTGCCAACCAGGTAGGCATCAACAAGCGCCTCTTCGTCTACCACTGCCCTGACACCGACGGCCCCGAAGGTACCGAGCTGCCGGCCGACAAGGCCGGCATGCGCAAGGGCTGCGTTATCAACCCGGTTTTGGAAACCTCCGAGATTCCTGAGGGCATGCCTGCCGACGACGGCTCCGAGGACGAGGGCTGCCTCTCCGTGCCGGGCGAGGGTTTCCCCACCGGCCGCGCCGACTGGGCACGCGTCACCGGCAAGGATGAACACGGAAATGACATCTCCATCGAGGGCTACGGCTTCTTCGCCCGTATGCTCCAGCACGAGACCGGCCACCTCGACGGTTTCGTCTACACCGACGTGCTCACCGGCCGTTTCAAGCGCCAGGCCAAGAAGATCATCAAGCGCAACGGGTGGACCGAGGCCGGCTGGACCTGGATGCCGGGCGAGGACGAAGATCCCTTCGGCCACGGCGCGTAAATAGGCCGCACTCTTAATCGACATGAGCTACATCTTCCGTTCTGACGCCGTCGAGGTCGGCGAGCGTGTCGTCGCCCGGCGCGAAATCGACGGCATGCACACCGACGTCATCGGCCACGTCCTCTCCCTCGATCCACTGGTCATCCGCCCCCAAGAAGTGGGCGGCTATCCCTCCTCGCTGGAAGCGGTGGAGATCCCGGCGGAGGAACTGAAGATCATCAAACGCCTGTCCCCGCGCATGGTCCGCAACTCCGACATCCGGGCCGTCGAGGTGGCCACCGCCGCAGCGTTCCCCGGAAAGGAACACACGTGGACCAAGGATGGGCAGTGGCTCATGCGCGCGGGTGACGGCGTGACTGGCCGCTCCAATTCCGCGGTTCCACTGGGTCCCTCGGCGGGCTTCACCCCGGTTCCGATGGACGAGATCGATGAGTTCTACGCCCGCCACGATCTCCCCACTCGCCTGGCTATTCCCGAGCGAATCGGCAAGCCTGCCGAGCGCGTCATCGCAGCGTCCCCAGAAAACTGGGAGCTAGAGCCCGAGGTCATCGTCATGGTGCGACTACTCGAGGGAGACGTAGCTGGCGCCCCACTTCCAGAGGGCATCACTTTCCGCGTGGACGCACAGCCAGACCAAGAGTGGCTCGACCTCTACCACTTCCGCGGCCAGGCACTGCCGCCTGAGGCGCTAGAGTATCTGCGCAGCCGCATCGACGGCACCATGGGATTTGGCCGCCTGCTCTCCCCGAGCGGCGAGACCATCGCGATCACCCGCGGCACCCTCACCGAGTCCGGCGACGGTACCGTGTGGTTAGGATTCTCTGCCGTCGAAGTCGCTGCTGCTTGGCGACGCCGCGGCCTCGGCGCCGCCCTCGGTTCCCACATGTTGAGCTGGGGCAAAGACAACGGCGCGGAAAAGGCATACCTGCAGGTGGTGGCGTCGAATAGCGCGGGCGTGGCCATGTACGGCAAGCTCGGATTCATTGAACAGCATCGACATAGGTACGCCATGCGCAAAGGCGGTAACCTGTAGTCCATGCGCATAGCCACTTGGAACATCAACTCGGTCCGCACCCGCGTCCAGCGCGCGGTGGACCTGCTGGTCAAACACGACATCGACGTGTTGTGCCTGCAGGAGACCAAGGTTGCCGACGATAAGTTCCCCGTCATGGACTTCGAGGCCGCGGGCTATCACGTAACTCACCATGGCCTGAACCAGTGGAACGGCGTGGCCATCGTGTCCAAGTCGGAGCCGGAGGAGGTCTTTACCTCCTTTCCCGGCCAGCCGGGCTTTGCCAAAGACCCAGAAAAGCCACAGAATCTCGAGGCGCGTGCGGTGGGTGCGCGCATTCGCGGGGTGGAAATCTGGTCACTGTATGTGCCCAATGGCCGCGAAATCACCGACCGCCACTACGCCTACAAGCTGCAATTCCTCTACGCGCTGGCTCGCTACGCGGAGTCCCGCGCACAGTCGAAGCTGCTGCTTACGGGCGACTTCAACATCGCCCCACGCGACGAAGACGTGTGGGACATCGAGGCCTTCCGCGGTAAGACTCACGTCACCGAGCCGGAGCGCGCGGCATTCCAGATGCTCGAGGAGGCCGGCCTGGAGGAAGTGACACGACGCTTTACTGAGGAGCAGCGCTGGACCTACTTCGACTACAAGTCGCTGCGCTTCCAAAAGAACGAGGGTATGCGCATCGACTTCCAACTGGCGTCGCGGTCCTTGGCGGCCACGGTGCAGTCCGCACAGGTAGACATGGTTGAGCGAGCCGGGGATAAGACCTCGGACCACTGCTTGCTCTTGGCCGACTACGACCTCCCCGACTTCGACTCCGTGCGTTAGGAGCACTCCTCAGGCATGAACTTGGCGCTGAACATCGATCTGTCATTCTGGCAGCTGTTTTTCTTGATCCTCGATTACGGCATCAAGATCGTCGCCATCGGTTTCGTCCCTGAAGGCCGCCGCCCTTCCAGCTCCACGGCGTGGCTGCTGGCTATTTTGTTGCTGCCGCTCGTAGGCCTTCCGCTGTTCCTGCTCATGGGCTCGCCTTATATCAACAGGCGCCGGCACCGCATCCAGCAAGAAGCCAATGACCTGCTGGAAGACGTCACCGCGAATACTCCTAACCATCCGCGCGGCCGGCTCTCCCCAGAGGTCGAGTCTCTGATTACTCTCAACCGCAACCTGACGGGTTTCCCGGCGCTCATTGGACACAACAAGGGCATTTACAGCGATTATGCAGAAGCCATCGCGGCTATTTCTAGGGCGGTGGATAAGGCGGAAAAGTACGTCTACATCGAGATTTACATCCAGTCTTGGGACGAGGTCACCGACGTGTTCTACCAGGCGCTCAAGCGCGCCCGCGCCCGCGGCGTGGAGGTCAAGCTGCTCCTAGACCAGATTGGCAGCTTCAAGTACAAGGGCTACTGGGGCTTTGGCAAGAAGCTGACGGAAATCGGCGTCGAGTGGCACTTGATGCTGCCGCTGCAGCTGCACAAGTTCCGCTTCCGCCGCCCCGACCTGCGCAATCACCGCAAGCTCGTGGTGGTTGATGGCCACACTGGCTTCATCGGATCGATGAACATGATCAAGCGCAGCTATAAATCCAAGAATCGCTATTGGGTGGACTACATGGTGGAACTCACGGGGCCGGTGGTGACTTCATTGTCCGCGGTCTTTGCGGTGGACTGGTACTTGGAATCGGAAGAGGCGCTCTCGCTGGAGCCGTTGCCTTACGACGACGCACTCACCGACGACTCCAACTTCCTCCAGCTCATCCCGTCTGGTCCTGGTTACACCACGGAGCCGAACCTGCGAATGTTCAACTCTTTGGTGCACCACGCTAAAGACCGTTTGGTGATGGTCTCGCCTTACTTCGTACCGGACGAGTCCTTGCTCGAGGCGGTCACCACCGCGTGCTATCGCGACGTTGACGTGGAGCTTTATGTCTCGGCGAAAGCGGACCAGTTTATGGTCAACCACGCGCAGTCCTCCTATTACCAGACACTTTTGGAGGCGGGCGTGCGCATCTTCCAGTTCCCGGAGCCTTTCGTGCTGCACTCGAAGTTCATCATTGCGGACCCTGACCAGCCCGGCCGCGACCCGCTATGCATGTTCGGCTCCTCAAACATGGACATGCGCTCCTTCGGCCTGAATTACGAGTCCACCATGCTCGTGGCCAAGGGCAACTTGCTCGAGGATTTCAACCAGTTGGCGTCGAACTATCGCGCTGTGAGCCACGAGCTGACTTTGGAGGAATGGAACGAGCGCGGCTTTATCCGCCGCTATGTTGATAACGTGATGCGCTTGACTTCGGCGCTGCAGTAGCCGCGCGGCGAGGCTCGCTTTCCCTCCCCGCTCTCGCTCCCTCCCTCCCGCTCCCTCTCGTTCCCGCAAATACCCAGCCCTAGCTACCCAGACCCTGAGGTCGCGGATCCGTCAACTCGGCGGCACCACGATCGCCACCTGCAGGTCTGGGTATCCGGGGCTGGGTGCTTGCAAAAGTGGCAGCAGGCGAGCCGCTAAGCGTGCTTGCGCAGGGCCGCGAAAGCACCGCACACAGCAATGGCCGAGCAGACCACCATGCCGATGCCCATCGTGAGGGCCGGATTATTGCCCAGACCCATCAACGGGCTAACCATGCCCGCCAAAATCGACTGCACAAAGCCGATAATCGCGGAAACCGAACCGGCCTTTTCGCGCATGAGCCCCGTAGCCAGCGCCGTAGCGTTACCCATGATGAAGCCCGTCGGCGCGATGCAGCAGAAGAGAATCAACACCATAAGCCACACCGGCGCACCGAGGAAAATAGCTAGGAAAAGCAAGAAGTTGCAGAACAAAGCTGCCCCGACGCCGATGCTGAGCATCGTCTTCGGAGTGCTGAGCGCGGGTAGTTGGTACCGCGGTTACGGCTCCGTGGTACTGCCTGTTTC